>Ga0136615_10000038_pt1 | contig 43652 bp, 37 predicted proteins | sample AntDrymUQ2882206_2_FD_106647 | JGI IMG/M metagenome (GOLD analysis project Ga0136615, IMG submission 106647) | Polar desert sand microbial communities from Dry Valleys, Antarctica - metaG UQ288 (22.06) | ecosystem: Environmental > Terrestrial > Soil > Desert | place: Antarctica: Dry Valley... | reverse complement strand
TATCGTCTGCCACCTGAGGCCTCTCCGCTCGCAGTCCTGGAAGACCGCGATCATCGAGAGGCCTCAGGCCATTTCGGTGGAACCTCCACCCACCCCGCTACCACGCTTCATCATGAAGAGCCTCATGACCGCATTCTCGCGGTACAGGCGCTGCCATGACGTCTCCTGCCCGAAACGGTCCTCGTCGAACGAGGCCTCCCATCGGGCCTTGTCCGCACCTTCGAGCTCGTCCAAACCTGGTGCGATCCACCGTCCACGGCGTGTCACACGGGCCCGGATACTCCTCGTCCTGGCACAAGGCGCGGCAGATCGCATCTTGAGCCTGGTCGGCCTGCTGCTCCGACGCTTCGATGATCGCCCTGAACTCCCAGATAAACTCGGAGCGCTTGGCGCAGGGGCAGTGTCGCTCGCCAGGAGCATGGGATCACTCGTTCGCCAGTGGCATGGGACCCGGGTCCGGGGTTGTGCAGCGTTGGCTGGGTGAGCATGGCGGGCACGTGGGCCGAGGGCCAAGAGTGGACGGGTACGCCGACCCCTTCAGGGCGCTCAGGACGCGTTCACGGTTTGCTCTCCGGGTGGGTGGCCACTCTGGCAGGTCGGGGGCGGGATCGCGCACGTCCATCCGCCTGCGGCCTCGCCGTCCAGCACCCAAGTCGACACCTGCTGCACCTCGGCGTACCGCGCCTTTGTACCGTCGATGAACGGCATCCCATGGCGCTGGCGCCCCACCTGCGGCACGGTGGATCCCTACTCGTGAACGGCCACGACCGGCGGGTCGGCGTCCGGCGGTTCGGTCGCCGCCGCGTGGTCCTCGGGCTGGCGCGCCGCGTCCCGACGCGCCGGGGCCAGCGCCACGGCAGCGGCGCCCGCGACGACCGCGAGCAGGCCGAGGTAGAGGCGTTGGTCGGGCAGCACGACGGCGAGCACGAGCGCGGCGATCCCCACCAGCAGGCAGAGCACCGCGGTCACCGCGTCACCTCACCCACCTGGGCCGTGTGCGCGACAGGGTCACCGCGCGGCGGGTCAGCTGCCGTTCTCGTGGCGGTTGTCGCCGCGGCCCTCGCGGCCCTCGCGGCCCCGCACCCCCACGGGCGCGGTGTCGAGGCGCTCGTCGGAGGTGCGGGGGTAGCGGCGGATGCCGCCGGTGCCGGGCCAGGCGCTGCTGCCGCCCTCGTTCCAGCCGTTCTCGCGCTCCTCGGGCTGGGCGGGCTCCGCGACCTGCTGCTCCAGCCCGTCGAGGGCGGAGGGCAGCTCGGGGAACTCCCCCACCCGGTCCAGCGCGGACAGCTGCTCGGCGACGACCTCGCGCACCCGCTCGCGGTATTCGGCACGGAAGCGACGCAGCTCCTCGATCGCGGTCCGCACGCGCTCGGCGCCCTGGCGGCTTTGCTCCTCCTGCTCGGTCAGCTGGGCACGGGTCGACGCCAGCAGCTCGCCGGCCTGGCGCTTCGCCTCGCTGGTGGTCCGCTCGACCTTGCTGCGGGCCTCGCTCAGGAGGCGGTCGGCCTCCGCGCGGCTCTCGCTGCGCAGCCGCTCAGCCTCCTCACGCGCCTCAGGCACCAGTGGCTCTGCCTCATTGTGGGCTTCGGCCAGGACGCGTTCGGCCTCGGCCAGGCTCTCGGTGAGCACCCGGTCGGCCTCCGCGCGGCTCTCGCTGCGCAGCCGCTCGGCCTCCTCGCGGGCTGCTGGAACCAAGGGGTCAGCTTCGGCATGGGCCTCGGCCAGCAGCCGCTCGGCCTCCTCGCGGGCCTGGGGCACCAGCGGGTCGGCTTCGGCATGGGCGGCGACCAGCAACCGCTCGGCCTCCGCGCGGCTCTCCGCGCGCAGCCGCTCGGACTCCTCCATGACGGTGGCGTGCTCGTCCTGCGCCTCGTACAGCAGCTGGTCGGCCTCCGCCCGGCTCTCGCCGCGCAACCGTTCGGCCTCGGCGCGGGCCGCCGGAACCAGCGGGTCTGCTTCACTGTGGGCCTCGCTGAGCACGCGCTCGGCCTCGGCCCGGGACTCACTGCGCAGGCGGTCGGCCTCGGCCCGGGACTCGCTGAGCACGCGCTCGGCCTCGCTGCGCGCCTCGCGCAGCAGCGGCTCGGCCTCGGACTGGACCTCGGCCAGGAGGCGGTCGGCGACCTCGCGGCTCTCGGACAGGACCCGGTCGGCCTCGGCCGCGGCCGCGGATCGCAGGCGCTCGGCCTCCTGCTCGGCATCGGCCACCAGCGGGTCGGCCTGCGCCCGCGCCGTCGACAGCAGCCGGTCGGCCTCCGCGCGGCCCTCGCTGCGCAGACGATCACCCTCCGCGTAGGCCTCATCGAGCAGCCGGTCGGCCTCCGCGTGCGCCTGGCGCACCAGCGGCTCGGCGCGCTCGTTCGACTCCGAGACGATCCGCTCGGCCTCGGCGCGGGCCTCGGCAATGACCGGCTCGGCAACGGCGTTGGCCTCCTGCACGACGCGCTCGGCCTCGGCGTGGGCCTCGCTCACGACGGGCTGGGCCTCGGCGCGGGCGTCGTCGATCAGGCGCTCGGCGTCGACCTTCGCAGCGCCGAGGATCTCCTCGGCGGTGCGCCGGGCATCGGCGATCATCGCGTCCGACGTGCGCTGGGCGGCCAGCAGCGTGCGCTTCAGCAACCCGTCGTCCTCGGTCGCCTCCGGCCCCTGCTGCTGGGCCTTGCGCAGCTCGGCCGCGTACACGTCGCGCTCCCGCGCGAGCGCGATCATGCGGTCGGCGACCTCGTCGAGGAACGCGTCGACATCCTCGCGGTCGTAGCCGCGCACCTTCGTGCTGAAGACCCGATCGACGACGTCCTTGGCGGTGAGCGGCATGGAGATTTCCTCCTACCTGCAGAGCAGGCTGCGAAGAATGGATATCCCGAAGAAGAGCACCAGAGGTGAGAGGTCCAGGGCGCCCGGTCCGATGCGGACGGGCGGGATGAGACCTCGCAACGGGACGAGGAGCGGGTCCGTAATCGCGCGGACACCCCGGGCCAGTGGCAGCACCGGCTCGGGGAGGTGCGTGATGTAGGACAGGATGATGCGGGCGATGAGCACGAAGAAGTAGAGCTGCAACGCTAGGCAGATCACGTACTGCATGATTCCCCTACGCTTGGTTGAAGAAGCCGCGCTCGATGAGGCGTCGCCGCTCCTCGGTCGACACCTCCACGCCGGATGGCGTCAGCAGGAAGACGCGGTCGCCCACCCGCTCGATGCGGCCGTCGAGTCCGAAGATGAGCCCGGACGCGAAATCGAGCAGGCGCTTGGCCACGCTCTCGCTCGCTGCCGCCAGGTTCATGATGACCGGTATGCCTCTCCGGAAGTTCTCGCCGACCTCTTCAACGTCGTTGAAGGTCGTGGGATCGGTCAAGTGGACCTTGTTCCCCGGTATCGCGCGCACCTTCGTCATGGTGGCACCGGACGGCTCCTCGACGCGAGCCGGAGGCAGTCGCCGTACGTTCGACGGCTCCGACCGGACCGGGCTCGGCTCGCTCCCACGGGCCTGTGCCGGGGTCTCCGGCGCAGCTTCACCGTACTCGTCGTCGTACTCCTCGACGAAACCGAGGAAGGTCCCCATCCGCTTCCACATGGTCGACATCGTTGCTCCTCGTCCTTCTCACTACGTCCGGCGCTCTGCTGGCGCCGGGGGTCGGGGACCGAACAACGCCTGACCGAGCCGCACGATGGTCGCGCCTTCCTCGACCGCTGCCTCGAAATCTCCCGACATGCCCATCGACAGATGGACCATGCCGGGGAAGCGCTCGCGAAGGCTGCTCCCGATGGTACGGAGCGCGGCGAAGTCCGGCTGCGGATCGCGGTCTGCGGGTGGAACCGTCATGAGTCCCTCGCACCGCAGTCCGTCCAGTTCGTGCAGTTGCGCCACCAGTCGCGGTGCCTCGACAGGGTCGACGCCGGCCTTGTGCGGGTCGCGGCCCACGTTCACCTGCACCAGGACGCGCTGCACCACGCCGAGGGCGCGCGCCCGCCGCGCCACGGCCTCGGCCAGTTCCAAGCGGTCCACCGAGTGCAGCAGGGTCACCGCGCCGACCACGTCGGCGACCTTGTTGCGCTGCAGCCGGCCCAGGAAGTGCCAGGAGAGCCCGTCGCCGAGCTCGGTGAGCTTGCGGGCGAGCTCCTGGGCGCGGTTCTCGCCGAAGTCGGTCTGACCCGCGCGCACCGCATCGGCGACGCGCGCGGCCGCGACCTCCTTGCTGACCGCCACGAGCAGCACGTCGGCGCCGTCGCGCCCGGTCCGCAGCGCCGCGGCGTCGATGCGCTCCCGCACGGCCGCGAGGCGCTGCGCCAGCTCGGGGGCGGTGCTGCCGTCACCGGCGCCGTCGGCGCCGCCGCCCCGACCCGAGGGTCCGGGCAGCGGTTGGGCGGCGGCGGGTGCGGCGGTCATCGCAAGACCTCACGCGGTCCCGCGGTGCGCGACGGCGGAGGGGTCCGCGGTGCGGGCGACGACGGTGGCGTGGCGGCCGACCGGGCCGCGGGCCTCCCGAAGACCGGCGGCGGGCCGGCCGACGGAGGGGCGGGCCGGCAGGTGGCCGGCCGCGGCCCGGGCGCTGAACCAGGGCCCGCCGCCGCAGCCGGTGCAGCCACCCACGTGCTCCACGCGCTCGACGCCGGCGGCGTGCAGCTGCGCCTGCGCGCCGGCGGGCAGGTCGAGAGCCGGGGTACCCCAGCGGGTGGTCGCCGCGGCGCCGGGCACGCGCCGTGCGACCCGCGCGGCGAGCTCGGCCTCCACCTCGTAGCAGCACCCGCCGATGGCCGGGCCGATCAGCGCGACCACGCCGAGCTCCGGCCGGCCGGTGGCGGCGCCCGCCTCCCGCAGCGCCGCGAGCGCCGCGGGGACCACCCCCGCCTCGAGGCCGGCGCGCCCGGCGTGGACCGCCGCGACGGCGCGGCCGGGATCCACGAGCGCCAGCGGGATGCAGTCCGCGGCGAGCACCGCCAGCCCCACGCCGGCCTCCGCGGTCACCAGCGCGTCGACGCCGGGCAGCGCGCTGCCCGCGTCGCGCGCACCACGCCCGGCCTGCGCGCGCCCCACACGCGCGACGTCCGCCCCGTGCACCTGGGTGCCCACCACGAGGTCGTCCAGGTCCAGCCCGACCGCGGCCGTCAGCAGCGCGCGCGCCTCCAGGACCGCGCCCGGGCGTCCCGCCTCCTCACCCACCAGCAGCGAGACATTGCCGGCCCCGGTGCGCTCCCCCGGACCCGGGCGCCGGGAGAAGGCGACCGCGACCTGCGGGTCCTCGGGGACGCGGACCCGCAGGGGCGGGGCGAGGGTCGCGATGCTCACCGTTTCAGGAAGGAGGGGATGTCGAGGTCGGCGTCGTCGTCCAGCACGATCTGGCCCGGCGTCTCGCGGCGCGGCTCCTCGCCGCGGACCTCGGTGCCGTAGTCCTCACGCGCCGCGGGCGCAGGCGCCGGCCGCTCCTCGCGCGCGGGCCGCACCGGCTCGGAGGCCGCCGCGGGACGGCTCGGCTGGCGCTCGACGGGCCGCAGGTTGCCGGGGCTGGCCATGGTGCCGTCCTCGCCGGGCTCCGGGTAGCCGGCGGCGATGACCGTCACCTTCACCTCGTCGCCAAGCGAATCGTCGATCACCGCGCCGAAGATGATGTTGGCGTCGATGTCGGCGGCTTGGGCGATGATCTCGGCGGCCTCGTTCACCTCGTGCAGGCCGAGGTCGCTGCCGCCGGCGATGGTAAGAATGACCCCGCGGGCGCCCTCGATGGACGCCTCCAGCAACGGCGAGCTGATCGCCATGCGCGCGGCCTCCAGCGCACGGTTCTCCCCACGCGCCTTGCCGATGCCCATGAGGGCGCTGCCGGCGTCGCGCATCACCGTGGAGACGTCGGCGAAGTCGGTGTTGATGAGGCCGGGGGTCGTGATGAGGTCGGTGATGCCCTGGACGCCCTGCAGCAACACGTTGTCCGCCAGCTTGAACGCCTGGAGCATCGAGGTCTCCGTATCGGAGATCTCCAGCAGGCGGTCGTTGGGGATGACGATGAGCGTGTCGACGGACTCGCGCAGCTTCTCGATGCCCTTCGCGGCCTGCATCCCGCGGCGCCGCCCCTCGAAGGTGAACGGCCGCGTGACCACGCCGATGGTCAGGGTGCCCAGGCCCTTGGCGATGTCGGCCACCACCGGCGCGCCGCCGGTGCCCGTGCCGCCGCCCTCGCCGCCGGTCACGAACACCATGTCGGCGCCCTTGAGGACCTCCTCGATCTCCGCGCGGTGCTCCTCGCAGGCCTTGCGGCCCACCTCGGGGTTCGCCCCGGCGCCGAGACCGCGGGTCAGTTCCCGGCCAACGTCGAGCTTCACGTCGGCGTCGGACATGAGCAGCGCCTGCGCATCGGTGTTGATCCCGATGAACTCCACGCCCTTCAGCCCGCCCTCGATCATGCGGTTCACCGCGTTGAGGCCGCCACCACCGATGCCCACGACCTTGATGACCGCGAGGTAGTTCTGAGGTGCCGCCACGGGTGCTCTCCTTCGGGCCATGCGGAATCCACTTGTTCGTGCGGTGCAGGGCGGTGCAACAGGTCTCACAGCGAAGGCGCTCCCGCGCGCCGAGACCTCATCCTCAAGTCGAGGCTGAGCGTTATGTCAACCTCAGGACGTGGGTGACCTTAGTCGGGCACATGAGGTGAGTCAAGGATCCTCGACGTCGCTGACGCGAGGCGCGGCGTGGGCGAGAACTCGCTGGTCAGCGGCATATTGCGGGCTGCCCGAGGCACCAGCGCCGAGCTCAGGGAACGGGCGTGAGCACAGGATTCTCCGGCGCACGCACGTCGATCTCGAACCCCTCGGTGTCCAGGTTCTCGTCCGCCGTCACCCGCTCCAGGATGAGCTCGAGGGCGCGGCCTTTCGCGGCCACGTCGTCCCCCCCACCGAGCACCACCGGGATGCTGGTGGGGCCATCCTCGTCGGCGGTCACCGTGACCACGGCGCGCAGCGGCTGGCCCGCCCGCGCCTCATAGCGCTGCACGCGCGCGCGCAGGGCATCGGGCAGGCCCGCGGCGTAGGCCAGGGCGGCGCGCACCAGCGGCTCGTCCACCGGCTGGCCGACGGAGGGCAGCACCGTGTCCGGCACGTCGACGCGGGCCAGCCCGTCGCGGGCGCCGCCGCCCACCAGCATGCCCTGCGCGTCGACCAGCCACGACGAGTCCGCCAGGCGTACCACCACGACCGGCTCCCTGAGCGTCACGCTGACCTCGAGAGTCGCGGGCGGGACCCGCGTCAGACGGGCGTCGGCCACCCACGGCAGCCGGCGTACCCGTGCGGCGGCGGCCATGAGGTCGACGAACAGCAGGTTCGCGCCCGGGTCGACGCCAGCGGCGGCCACCACCTCGGCCGCCCGCTCCCCCTCCGCGCCCGCCACCGTGACCTCGGCCACGCGGAACAGCGGCGAGTGGGTCAGCCCGATCGCCAGTGCCGCGAGCGCCACCAGTGCCGTTGCGCTGCCGGCCAGCCGCCGGCGCCGGCGCAGACCGGCATCACGGACCGCACGCCGCCGGTCGCGGAAACGCTCGTGCATCCCCAGTGCGCTGGCGCCGGAGCGCGAGGAGGCGGGCGGCGGCCGCCGCGACCGCCGCCGCGACGGCCCGCCCGACTTCTCACGGCCTCCCGGCGCGGACGGCCGGGAGCGCGCGGTGGTGCTGGACCGCGAGCCACTCACCCTGTCCTCCCGTCAGCGAGGGTGGGAGGGGGCAGCGGTGGGAAGCCCGCGAGCACGACCTCCGGTTCGAGGGTGATGCCGGTATGGCGGGCGACCGCCTCGCGGACGTCGCGCAGGACGCTGGCCACGTCGGTCGCGGTCGCGCCGGGTTCCACGGTGATGAAGTTGGCGTGGCGTTCGCTGACATGCGCCAGCCCGGCACGGTGGCCCTTCATGCCGGCGGCGTCGATCAGCCGCCCGGCCGAGTCCCCGTCGGGGTTGCGGAACACGCTGCCGCAGGACGGCTCGTTCACCGGCTGGTGGTCGCGCCGCCAGCGCTTGAACGCGGCCATCTGCTCGGCCAGCTCGTCGGCGGCCATGCGCGCCAGGCGCAGCCGCGCGCGCACCACCACCGCGTCCGCGGGCAGCGCGCTTTGGCGGTAGCTGAGGGCGAGGTCGGCGGCGGGGAAGCGCTGGACCCGCCCCGCCTCGGCCAGGCGGACCGCCTCGGCCCACTCCAGCACGTCGCTCATCGCGCCGCCCATGGCGCCGGCGTTCATGCGCACTGCGCCGCCGAGACTGCCCGGGATGGCAACCCCGAAGGCGAGGCCGCCCAGCCCCGCACGCGCCACCGCGGTGGCCAGGACCGGCATGGGCTCGGCCGCGCCGGCCACCACGTCGGTGCCCTCGACGGTCACCCCGCGGAAGCCGCGGCCCAGCACCACCACCACCCCCGACCACCCCTCGTCGGCGACGAGCAGGTTCGAGCCGCGCCCCAGGATCAGCCACTCGCGTCCCAGCGCGGCGCAGGTGGCCGCCACCGCCACGAGGTCGGTCACCTGCTCGGCGACCGCGAACGCCGCCGCCGGCCCGCCCACCCTGAGGGTGGTGTGCGGCGCCAGCGGCTCGGCGGCCCGCACCTCGCCGGACACCCGGCCGCGCAGCGCTTCCAGGAGCGCGGTGTCATCCACCGTGATCGCCGCCAACCCCCGGACGCCCTTCGAGCAGGCGCAGGAGGACGGGGCCGACCTCGGTGACGTCGCCGGCGCCGAGGGTGAGCACGAGGTCGCCGGCAACCACGCGCTGGGCCAGAAAGGCGGCGAGGTCGCCCGCGGCGGGCACCTCGTGCGTCTCGACGCCGCGGCGGCGGGCGGCGTCGGCCACCAGCGCCGCGGTGACGCCCGGCACCGGTTTCTCCCCCGCCGCGTACACCCCGGTCACCACCACGAGGTCGGCGGCGGCTAGCGCGCCACCCAGCTGTGCGCCCAGTGCCGCGGTGCGCGAGTAGCGGTGCGGCTGGAAGGCCGCGATCACCCGCCCGCTGGGGCGTGTCTGGCGGGCCGCGGCGATGGTGGCGGCCAGCTCGGTCGGGTGGTGGGCGTAGTCGTCGACCACGCTGATGCCCTCGGCGGTCCCCAGGCGCTGGAAGCGCCGCTGCGTGCCGTGGAAGCCGGCCAGGGCTGCGCGCACGGCGTCCAACGGCGCGCTGGCCCAGCGGGCCACGGCGACCGCTGCGGTGGCGTTGTGCACGTTGTGGCGTCCGGGCAGGGGCAGCCAGAAGCGGCCGAGGTCCTCGCCGTCGGCGCGCAGCGACCAGGTCGAGCCCGACGGCCCGCCCTGCACGTCGGCGATGCGCAGCGCCGCGTCCACCTCCTCGCCGTAGCCGACCACGGGCCCCGGCACCCCGCGCGCCAGCAGGGCCCGCACGCCGGGGTCGCCCGTGCCCACCACCGCGGGCGCGCCAGGTGAGCGGTGGTCGAGGAACGCGGCGAACGCCTGGGTCACCTCCTCGAGACCGGCATAGGTGTCGTGGTGGTCCAGCTCGATGTTGGTGACCACCGCGCAATCGGGGGTGTAGACGAGGAAGGAGCGGTCGGACTCGTCGGCCTCGGCCACGAACACGTCGCCAGCGCCGTGGTGGGCGCTGGCGCCCGAGTCGTGCAGCGTGCCGCCGATGGCGAAAGACGGGTCGAACCCCGCGGCCTGCAGCACCACGGTGGCCATCGCCGTGGTGGTGGTCTTGCCGTGGGTGCCGGCCACGAGCACCCCGCGCGAGCCGGCCAGCAGCGCGGCGAGCAGCTCCGCACGCCGGACCACGGGGAGGCCCAGCTCGCGGGCGCGCGCCGGCTCGGGGTTCGTGGCGGGCACGGCGGTGGACACGGCCACGAGGTCGGCGCCCTCCACGTTCGCCGCCGCGTGGCCGACCGCGATCGTCGCGCCGAGCGCGGCCAGGGCGACGCAGGCCGGCCCCCCGCGCAGGTCGCTGCCGCTCACCTCGTGACCGCGTTCCAGCAGCACAGTGGCCAGCGCGCTCATGCCCGCGCCGCCGATGCCGACGAGGTGCACGCGGTCCCCGGGCGTCAGGAGCGGCACCGTCACCGCCCGTCGTCCTGGCCGCCGGTGGGAGGGGTGAGGGCGGCGGGGCGTGTGCCGGCGGCTTCCAGGACCAGCGCGGCCACGCGCGCCGCGGCGTCGGGACGCCCGAAGCGCCGGGCCGCGGCGCCGAGCTCGGCGCGCAGGCCGGGGTCGTCGAGCAGCGGCTCAGCGGTGGTCACGAGGCGCGCGGCGTCGAGGTCGGCGTCGGCCACCACGCGCGCACCGCCCGCCGCCGCGAGGTCGCGGGCGTTGGCGGTCTGGTGGTCGGCGGTGGCGTGCGGGTAGGGCACCAGGATGCTGGGCAGGCCGAGGACGGTCAGCTCCGCGATGGAGGAGGCGCCGGCGCGGCACAGCACCACGTCCGCGGTGGCGTAGGCCAGGTCCATGCGCTGGACGAAGTCCACCCTGCGCACCAGCGGCGCCGGTCCCGCGTGGACCGCGGCCAGCGCCGCCGTCCAAGCCGCCTCGGCCGCGGCGTGCCCGCCTCGACCGGTGACGTGGAGGATCTGCAGCGAGGCCGGGTCGCGCCAGCGCGTCACCGCGCCGACCAGGGCGTCGTTGATGCGCCGCGCCCCCTGACTCCCACCAAAGGCCAGCAGCGTCCGGCGCCCCTCCTGCAGGTCAAAGGCCGCGAGCGCCTCGGCCCGTAGGGCGGCGCGCGGCACCTCGGCGAGGCCCGGGCGCACCGGGTTGCCGGTCAGCTCCAGGTGGGCGTGCACGCCGAAGGCCTCGGTGCTGGACGGGAACGTCACCGCGACGGTCGCGGCGCGCCGGGCCGCGACGCGGTTGGCCAGGCCCGGCACCGCATTCTGCTCGTGCACCACGAACGGTGTGCCCGTGCGCCAGGCCGCCAGCGCCAGCGGCAGCGACACGTAGCCGCCGAACACGGCCGCGGCCACGACCTCGTCGCTGCGGATGACGCGGGTGACCTCGCGGGCGGCGCGCAGCAGCGCGCCGGGCACGCGCAACGTCCCCACCGACAGTCTGCGGGCCAGCGGCAGCACGGCCACGGTGTGCAACGGCCAGCCGGCCTCGGGTACCAGGCGCGACTCCAGGCCGCCGGCGGTGCCGACAAAGGCGACGCGGTGCCCGCCCGCCGCGAGCGCGCCGGCGACCGCCAGGCTGGGGAAGACGTGGCCCCCGGTGCCGCCGCCCGCCAGCAGGATCGTGGCCGTCACGACGCCTCCTGCATGCCCGCAGGCCGGCCGGCCCGCGCGATCGACAGCAGGATCCCCACTCCGACCATGGTGAACAGCAGCGACGAGCCGCCGTAGCTCACCAGCGGCAGCGTCACACCGGTGACGGGCAGCAGGCCGACCACGGAGCCGATGTTGATGCCGGCCTGCAGCAGCAGCCAGGCGGTGATCGCGGTGGCCAGCAGGCGGCCGAACGCGTCGGGCGCGCGGCGGGCCGCGACGGTGCCGCCGACCGCGAGGCCGACGAACAGCGCGAGCACCGTCAGCGAGCCGACGAGCCCCAGCTCCTCGCCGATGATCGCGAAGATGAAGTCGGTGTCGGCGTTGGGCACGTAGCCCCATTTCGCGCGGGAGGCCCCAAGGCCCACACCGAACACCCCGCCCGAACCCAGCGCGATCCAGCCCTGCAGGGTCTGGAAGCCGGTGTTTGCCGCGTCCGCGGCCGGATCGAGCCAGGCCAGCACGCGTGCGCGGCGCATGCCCGAGGTGACGATGCCGAGCACGCCCACGACGAACCCCGCCCCCAGGACCGCGGCCATGATCCGCCCGGGCAGGCCCGCCGCGTACAGCACGGTGGCGCCGATCCCGGCCACGAGCAGCGCGGTCTCCAGGTCCGGACCGGCCATCACGAGCGCGCCGGCCAGGGCGAGCAGCGGCACGGCGGGCATCAGCAGGGCGCGCAGGTCCCCGCGGCGAATACGTCCCCAGCGACCGGCGACCAGGTGGGCGAGGCCGAGGGGCAGCGCGACCTTCAGCAGCTCCGACGGCTGCAGCGACACCCCTCCGACGTCGAACCACCGCTGCGCGCTGTGGACCTCCACGCCGACGCCCGGGACGAGCACGAGGGCGCACAGCACCAGGGCCCCGGCCAGCACCGGCGCGGCGACGCGTCGCAGGTGGCGGTAGTCGGTGAGGGCGAGCGCGACCATCGGGGCCAGGCCCAGCGCGCACACGAGCAGCTGCTTGAGGAACAGCCCGAACGCGTCGCCGGTCTCGCCGGTGGAGCGCACGAAGGACGCCGAGAAGGTCATCACCAGGCCGAGCACCACCAATGTCGCGCTGGTGGCGGCGAGCAGGAGGAAGGCGGGGGTCGGCTCGCCGGCCGGCGCCGCGGCCCCGGCGCTGCGGCGCGAATCGGTGCTCATGGGCGCTCCCTGCCCTGTCCGGTCCCGGCGGGCGTCGGTTCGCGGGCGTCGTCGAGCGCCGTCACCGCGGCGGCAAAGGCACGGCCGCGCTCGGTGTAGTCGGTGAACTGATCCATGGACGCGCATGCGGGAGCCAGCAGCACGGTGTCGCCCGGGCGGGCGAGCGCGGCGGCGGCGGGCACGGCCTCGGCGAGCGTGCCGGCCTCGACCACGGGCACCCCGGCGCTGCGCGCGATCGCGGCGAGCGCGGGACCCGACGAGCCGATGGTGACCGTCGCACGCACCCGGCCCGGTAGCAGCGGGGCCAGCGCCGCAAAGGTGAGGCCCTTGTTCAGGCCGCCGGCGATCCACACCAGCGAGGGCGCCCCGGGACGCACCGGGTAGGTGGCGAGCGCCGCGGCCGCGGCGTGGGGGTTGGTGGCCTTGGAGTCGTCGACGTAGGCGACGCCGTCGCGCCGCCCGACGCGCTGGAGGCGGTGCGCACCGGTCCGGTAGGCCCGCAGCGGCGCGGCGAGCGCGGCCGGGTCGGCACCCGCGGCGACCGCCGCGGCCACGACCGCGCAGACGTTGGCCACCTGGTGGGGTCCGGGCGGACCGTTGGCGCCGCCGAGCTCGGCGACGTCGACCACCGGCGCCCGCAGGGCCGGCTCCTCGGGGTCGGCCCACCACACCGTGCCGTCGTGCACGCCGGAGACCACGGGCGCCGTGTCGCCGCCTGGGCGCCCACCGGCCGCGGCGAACCGCGCGCGCCGCGCCGGCGGCGGGTGCGCAGCGAACAGCCCATCGGCCTCGGCGTCGTCGGCGTTCACCAGCGCCAGGCCGGGGTTGGTCTGCGCCGCCCAGATGCGCGCCTTGGCCGCGGCGTAGGCCACGAAGGACCCGTGCCAGTCGAGGTGGTCGGGCGCGAGGTTCAGCACCACCGCCACCTCGGGGGCAAGGCTCGACGTGTGGTGCAGCTGGAAGCTCGACAGCTCGGCCACCACCAGCGGCGGCGGCTCGGGCGTGGCGAGCAGCTCCGACAGCGGCGTGCCGATGTTGCCCGCCGCGGGCGCGCCGAGGCAGGCGGCGAGCAGTTCGGTCGTGGTGGTCTTGCCGTTGGTGCCGGTCACCGCGACCACGCGGGTCCGCCCGCCCGACAGGCGCCAGGCCAGCTCGGGCTCGCTGATGACCTCGACACCCGTGCGCTGCGCTGCGGACAGCAGCGGCGCGTGCGGTGGCACCCCGGGGCTCGGCACCACCAGCGTGCGACCCGCAAGCAGGCCGAGAACATCGGCCTCGTCGCGGCAGACCTCCACGCCGCGCGCCGCAAGGTCCGCGGCGCGCGCCTGGATGGCCTCGCCGCGGGCCGGCTCGACCACCCGGACCTCCGCGCCCGTGGCCGCGAGCGCGCGCGCGGCGGCCGCCCCGGACACCCCGAGGCCGACCACCAGCGCGCGGACCCCCGGGCCGATCACGCGAACCCCCCGAAGCGGAACGTGAGGTAGTCGGCGTAGAACAACCCCAAGGCAAAGGCGGTCGCCAGCCCGCCGATGATCCAGAAGCGCACGATGATCGTGGACTCCTGCCAGCCCGACAGCTCGAAGTGGTGCTGCAGGGGCGCCATCTTGAACACCCGCCGCCCGAACAGCCGGAAGCTGGCGACCTGGATGATCACCGATAGGGTGATGATCACGAACAGGCCGCCCATGATGACCAGCAGCAGCTCGGTCTCCGTGAGCACCGCGAGGGCGGCGAGCATGCCGCCGATGCCCAGGGAGCCCGTGTCGCCCATGAAGATGCGCGCCGGCGGCGCGTTCCACCACAGGAAGCCGACGACGGCGCCGCCGGCCGAGGCGGCGGCGATCGCCACACCGTCGGCGTGCAGCCAGGCGGCGAAGGCGTAGCTGCCGACGTAGGTGCTCGGCAGCACGTCGCCGACCGTGTCGTAGGCGGCCGAGCCATTGCGGAAGATCCAGTAGGCGATGATCGTGTAGGCGCCGAAGACGAAGGCGCTGGTGCCTGCGGCCAGCCCGTCCAGCCCGTCGGTGAGGTTCACGGCGTTGGAGAAGCCGGACAGGATCAGGAAGCAGAACAGGGGGAAGAACACGCCGAAATCGAAGCCGGTGGTACCGATCCACGACAGCACCGTGGAGGTCTCGGCCACCCGCTCCGCGCCGTAGGCGAAGACCGCCGCGACGAGCGCCTGTCCCACGAATTTCGCCGTCTTTGAAAGACCGAGGTTGCGGCGCCGGCGCAGCTTGATGTAGTCGTCGATGAAACCGACGAGCCCCATGCCGGTGAAGACCGCCATCGCGAGGATGCCGCCGGGCGACAGCTCGGGGCCGTATGCCAGGGTGGAGACGGCGTAGCCGATGACCGCCGCTCCGATGATCGCGGTGCCGCCCATCGTCGGCGTCCCGCGCTTCACGTGGTGGGTGGTGGGGCCGTCGTCGCGGATCAGCTGACCGTAGCCGCGCCGGCGGAAGAAGCGGATGACCAGCGGGGTCCCGACCAGCGAGAGCACCAGCGACAGCCCGGCGGCGAGCAGTATGGCCCTCACGCCACCGCCCCCCGCGCTCCACCGGGCCCGGCGCGCCACCCCGCTGGTACCACAGCTCCGCTGCCGTGCGCGGACACCAGCCCGTCGGCCACGCGCTCCAGCCCGGCCGCGCGGCTCGCCTTGACGAGCACCGCGTCGCCCCGGAGGAGCCGCTCGCCCAGCGCGCTGAGCGCCTCGGCGGGTCCCTCGACGACCACGAGGTCGGCCAGGCCCGCGGCGGCGGCGGCCTCGGCGATCGGCCGCGCCTGTTCGCCCACCACGATCAAGGCGTCCACGCCCAGCTCGGCCGCCAACTCTCCGATGCGCTCGTGCTCCTGCACGCCGGTGGGGCCGAGTTCGGCCATGCGCCCCAGCACCGCCCAACGCCGCCCGGGGACAGCCATTCCGGCGAGCGCGCGCAACGCGGCCGCCATGGAAGCGGGGTTGGCGTTGTAGGTGTCGTCCAGCACCGTCACCCCGTCCGGCGTCTCCACCAGTGCCGAGCGGCCGGGCGACAGCCGCGCCCGCGCGAGGCCCGCGACGGCGGCGGAGAGGTCCACACCGACGGCGTCGGCGGCTGCCAGCGCCGCGAGCGCGTTGCCGACGTGGTGGGCGCCCGGCATCGGCAGCGCCACGACGAGGCCGCGGACGCGGAAGCGGGCGCGCGCCCGCTGGTCCAGCGTCACGTCCTCCGCGCGCCAGTCCGCGTCGGCGCCCAGCCCGTAGGTGACGACCTCGGCGGCGGTGCGCTGTGCCAGCGCGGCCACGCGGCGGTCGTCGGCGTTGAGGACGGCGACCCCATCCGCGTCCAGGGCCTCCACCAGCTCGCCCTTGGCCTGCGCGACCCCCTCCAGCGAGCCGAACTGCTCGAGGTGCGCGCCGCCGATCATCGTGACGACGGCGATTTCGGGGCGCAGCAGCGCCGCGAGCGCGGCGACATGGCCGACCCCGCGCGCCCCGACCTCCGCCACCAGCACCTCGCTGGTCAGGGTCAGCGCGCAGCAGGTCAGGGGGACGCCGAGTTCGTTGTTGTAGGAGCCGGGGGTGGCGACGGTGTCGCGGCTGGCGCCCAGGGCGGCGGCCAGGAGGTCCTTCGTGGTGGTCTTCCCGCTGGAGCCGGTGATCGCCACCACCTGCGGGGCCACCGTGTCGCGCGCCCAGCGGCCCAGGCCCAGCAGCGCGTCGCCGCAGTCGTCCACCGCGACCCCGGGGGTGTCGCCGACCTCGCCCGCGCGGGCTCCGTCGACCATGCAGACCACCGCGCCCCGGCCGACCGCGTCCGCAAGATAGGCGTGGCCGTCCGTGCGCTCGCCCGGCAGCGCGACGAACAGCGAGCCCGGCCGGGCCCGCCGCGAGTCGATGACCACGTCGTCCACCGCCGCCGCCGGGTCGGCGCCGGCGAGGAGGTCGCCGCCGACGACCTCGGCGAGCTGCTCTGCGGTCAGGGGGATCACGGTCGGCCTCCGGTCAGGCTCTGCGGGGTGGTGGCGCGGTCGCCCCCTCGGAGCAGCTCGCGGGCGACGGTGCGGTCGTCGAAGGGCTCGCGTCGCCCATCGGCCTCCTGGCATGTCTCGTGGCCCTTGCCGGCGATGATCACCACGTCGCCAGGCCCGGCGGCGTTCAACGCCTCGGCGATCGCCGCCCGCCGGTCGCCGATCACCCGCCAGCGCGCCCCTGCGACCGTCGCTGCGCCGGCCGCGAGCGCGTCGAGGATGACCTGCGGGTCCTCGCCGCGCGGGTTGTCGTCGGTGAACACCGCGAGGTCGGCGAGCGCAGCGGCCGCGCGCCCCATGTGGGGTCGCTTGCCCGGGTCGCGGTCGCCGCCGCACCCCAGGACCACGATGACGCGTCCTGTGGTGAGCTCCCGGGCGGCGCGCAGGACGTTGTCCACTGAGTCCGGCGTGTGCGCGTAGTCCACCATCACGCCGAAGGGTTGACCTGCGTCCACCGCCTCCATCCGCCCGGGGACGCCGGCCAGGGCCGCGATGCCTGCGGCCGCTGCCTCCGGCGCGGTGCCCGCCGCGGCCGCGGTCGCCAGCGCAAGCAGCGCATTGGCGACATTGAAGGCGCCGGGCAGACGCAGGGTCATGCGCACCGGCGCCACATCGGCCCCGAGGTGAGCCGTGAAGGTCGAGCCCGACGGCCCCAGCGCGGTGTCGTCCGCCCAGGCGTCTGCCTGCCCGCCCCGGCCGGCTCGGGTGCTGACGCGCACCACCCGCAGACCCTCGCGCCTGGCGGCCCGCGCGATGCGCCCGCCCGCCGCGCCGTCGGTGTTGACCACCGCCACCTCGGTGTACCCGGCCGTGAACAGGGTGGTCTTCGCCGCCTCGTAGGCGGCGAGGTCGGGGTGGAAGTCCAGATGGTCCTGACTGAGGTTGGTGAACGCCGCGGCGGCGAAGCCGGTGCCGGCCACTCGCCCCAGGGTCAGTCCGTGGCTGGAGACCTCCATGGCCGCGGCGCTGACGCCCGTATCGACCATGCGGTGGAGCAGGCGCTGCAGGTCGGTGGCCTCGGGCGTGGTACGGATCCCCTCCACCACCTCGTCGGCCACCTGTGTGCGGATCGTGCCGACCAGCCCGGTACGCGCGCCCGCCGCGCGTAGGGCGGCCTCCAGCAAGAAGGCCGTGGTGGTCTTGCCGTTGGTGCCGGTGACCCCGAGCAGGGTGAGGGCACGGGAGGGGTGGCCGTGGACCAGCGCGGCGGCGGGGCCGAGCGCGGCCGCCACGTCGTCCACCGCGACCTGGGGAATGTCGAGGTCCAGGACCCGCTCCACCAGCAGCGCCGGTGTGCCCGCGGTCACCGCCTGCGGCGCGAAGTCGTGCCCATCGACCCGCAGGCCGGGACGGCAGGCAACCAGCACGCCGGGCCCGGCGGCGCGGCTGTCGTGGGTCACGTCGGTGACCTGGACGCCGGCGTCGGGCGCACCGAACAGCCGGGCGCCCGGAAGGGCGCCGGCCAGCTCAGGCAGGGTCGTGGGGTGGTCAGTCACGATGTCTCTGGAGGGCAGACGGCCGCCGGCGGCGGCCGGACGGGCGAGTCCGAGCATACGAGCGCCTCCCCCGGGTCCTCCGCAGGTGTCACGGACGAACGGACGCGCGCGCACCAGGCTGCGTGCGGGCGCGCCTGGTGGGCGCGTCAGGGCTCCGTCGGCGCTGGGCCGGCCGTCGCGGCGGCCGGTGCCGGTGTCGCCGCGGCCGCGGGGGCGGGCACTGCGGTGGCGGCCGGTGGTTCGACGTCGGATGAGGGCGGCACGCGCTCGTGGCCGAGGACGAAGCCGAGCAGGTCGCGGAACACCGGGGCGGCGGCGGCGCCGCCGTAGTGACCGCCGGCGCGGGGCTCGTCGATCATGACGGCCACGACGTAGCGGGGGTCCTCGACCGGGGCGAAGCCGGCGAAGCTGGCGAAGTAGGCGCCCGCCTCGTAGCCGCCGTCCTTCGGCTTCTGCGCCGTCCCCGTCTTCCCCCCGGTGCGGTAACCCGGGATCGCGGCCCGGGCGCCGGTGCCGTGCTCGGACTCCACCACGCCGGCGAGCATCTCGGACACCGCGTCCGCGGTCGTCTCGGAGACCACTCGGCGGCGCTCCGGCGCCGTGCCCGGCGCCACGCCACCGTCAACGTCGGCGGTACCGCGCACCAGCGACGGTTGGATCCACTCCCCGCCATTCGCGATGGTGGCGAAGACTTCGGCCACCTGGAGCAGGGTCGCGGAGACGCCGTGCCCGATGGCGGCTGTCGGCAGGCTCGTACCCGTCCACTCCTCCACCGGGTTGATGATCCCGCCGCTCTCGCCGGGAAAGCCCAGACCGGTCGAGCGCCCGTAGCCGAACTCGCCGAGGTAGCGCGACAGCGTCTCGTCGCCGAGCAGCCGGGCGATCTGGATGGTCCCGACATTCGAGGAGCGCGACATGATCTCGCTGACGGTGAGCCGTCCCTCCTCAGGCGGGTGGGCTTCTGCGAAGCGCTTGCCGCCGACCTCCACGAAGTCGGGGATGGTCATGCTCGTCGTGGGGGTGACGAGCCCTTCCTCGAGCGCGGCGGACAACGTGATGACCTTGTTGACGCTGCCCGGCTCGTAGACGTCGGTGATCGCGCGGGTGCGCAGGTCGGGGTCCTCGGCGCCTGCGGCGGTGGCCAGCGCCAGCACCTCGCCGGTGTGCGAGTCGAGCACCACCGCCGAGCCGCCGTCAGCCTGGTGTGCGGCCACCGCGGCCGTCAGCAGGCTCTCGGCCTGCGCCTGGATCTCGCGGTCGATGGTGAGGACCACGTCGATGCCCGGGACCGGGGGCTGGGCCACGCGCGGCGCCGCGCTGATCTCCACGCCGTTGGTCGCGCGCTCCATGCGCAGCGTCCCCGGCGTGCCGGCGAGCAGGTCGTCGTAGGCGAGCTCCAGGCCGGACAGCCCCACGTTGTCCGTGCCCGCGCGCCCGATGATGGGCTGCGCCAGCGGGGCCGAGGGATAGGTCCGGGTGGGCTCCTCCTGGATGCCCAGGCCGGGCAGCTCGAGGTCGACGACGCGCTGGCCGGCCTCACGCGGGACCTGGCGGGCGACGTAGGCGAACGGCTCCGCGGAGGTCAGCGCGGCGCGGATCCGCGCGACGTCGATGTTGGGGTCGCCGATCGTGGCGTGCACCTGCGCGCTCGCGGCGTCCGGGTCCGCGCCGGCCGCGGCGAAGGTCTGCGGATCGACGTAGATCGACGCGGCGGTCAGTGACATCGCCAGCGGCTGGCCCTCGCGGTCCACCAGCTTGCCGCGCCTGGCCGGCAGGTCGATCTCCCGCTGGGTCTGCTGCGAGGCGAGCTCGCGGTACTCATCGGCGGACAGCACCTGCAGGCTGACCAGTCGCCAGGCCATGCCGGCGCTGAGCAGCAGGTACAGCACCAGGACCGCCGTCACCCGCCGGCCGCTGCGGGCCCGCACGAGCGCCCCGGCGAGCACCTCCGGTGCGGCGAAGCGCCGCACGAGCGCCCCGGTCCCCGCGGTCAGCGCCGCACGCAACGGGGCCAGCGCGGCGCCTGTGGAGCTCGGCGAGCCGCGATCCCCGCGCGCACGCGCTGCGCCGGGGCGCCGGGACGGACCGCGACCCGCGCCGCGCGCCGCCGCAGCGCTGCGCCCCTCGCGCCCGCCGCTGCCGGCCGTGGCCCGGGAGCTGCCCCCGCCGCTGCCGCTCGCGACCCGGGTGCCGGCGCGGGCGGGCGCGGGGTCGCGCGAGCCGGCGACGGCAGCGGGGCCGGGGCGGGGGCGGCGGCGGGCGGGGCCACGGGACGGGGCGCGGGTCGCAGGGCTCATCCGGAGTCGACCGTGCCAGCACGGGCGTCGCCGGAGGCAGCGGCCACCGGACCGCCCGGCCCGGTCCCACCGCTGTCGGCGACCAGGTAGGCGGGGTCGGTCGCGGGGACCATGCCGAGCTGCTGGGCCCCCTGGCGGACACGCTCGGGGGACTCCAGCTGCGCCACCTCGGCGGTCAGCTCCTCGGAGCGCACCGTGAGATCGTCCACCTCGGCCGCGAGTTCACTGGCGCGGTAGGCGGACTCGGAGGCCAGCGCGTGCAGCGCGACCACCCCGAAGACGCCGAGCGCGGCGAGCAGGAGTGCCAAGAGCAGGTAGCGGCCGGCGTGCTGGGGCGGCTCGACGAGCCGGAGGTCCCGGTCACGGCTCGACCCGCTGCGCAGCGCGTGGTCCTCGGCGGGCCTCAGGAGGGCGGGAATCATGGCGTACCTCCGCACGGCGTGATCGACTGATCACGGAGAATCACATTGCTGGTGTCGAGGACAGGGGCGGGTTCGGTCGCCATCGCGCTATGCCAGGCGCTGACGGCCGGGAGCGGCCGTGCCCTCGGGACCGGCAAGGACCTCGACGGCGCGCAGCTTCGCGGAGCGGGCGCGCGGGTTCGCAACCACCTCGCCGGCCTCGGGCGTCTCGGCGCCGCGGGTCAGGTGGCGCACGTTGGGTGTGCGGCCGCAGCCGCACACCGGCAGTTCCGGCGGGCAGATGCACCCGAGGGCCGCGGCCGCGAAGGTCTGCTTCGCGATGCGGTCCTCGAGCGAGTGGTACGAGATGACGGCCACGCGCCCGCCGCGGAGTGCCACCGGGGGGAAGCCGGGTGTCGCGGCGGGCGGGGCCAGCTCCAGTGCCTGGGGAAGGGAGGCACGGAAGGCGTCGAGTTCGGCGTTCACGGCGATGCGCAGAGCCTGGAACGTACGTGTCGCCGGATGGGCGCCAACGTGCGGGCCGGGACGGCGGGTCGCGGCCGGGATGGCCGCGGTCACGACCTCGGCGAGCTCGAGGGTGCGGTTGATCGGGCGGGCCGCGACGATGGCGCCGGCGATGCGCCGGGCGAACCGCTCCTCGCCGTACTCCGACAGGATCCGGGCCAGCGCTCCGGTGTCGAGGGTGTTGACCAGGTCCGCGGCGGAGGTCGGTCCCTGGGCGTCCATGCGCATGTCCAGCGGCGCATCGGTGCGGAAGGAGAAGCCCCGCTCACCGCGGTCGAGCTGCATGGAGGACACCCCGAGGTCGTAGAGCACCCCGAGCAGCGGCCCCCGCTGCGCCAGCAGCGGCGGCAGGTGGGTCGTCAGCGTGTCGAAGCGGTCGTGCACCAGGACGACCCGGTCGCCGAAGGCGTCGAGGCGCCGCCCGGCCAGGGCCAGCGCGTCGGCGTCGCGGTCGAAGCCGACCAGCGTCACGTCTGGCGAGCTGGCGTCGAGCAGCGCCGTGGCGTGCCCCCCTGCCCCGACGGTCGCGTCCACGAGGACGCCCGGCCGGCCCACCGCGAGCAGCGCGACGATGCGGTCCAGCAGGACCGGGTCGTGGGGTGCGGAGGTGCTCATGGGCCTCAGCATGACCGCGGCGGCCATCAGAAGATCCCGCCCACGTCGAAGGGGCGCTCGGTGTCGGCGAAATCCGCCATCGCCTGGGTCCGGTAGGTCTCCCAAGCTGGCGCGTTCCACAGCTCGATGCGGTCGTCCGCGCCGATGACGGCGAGGTCCTTGTCGAGGGTGGCGTACTCGCGCAGCCGGGCCGGGATCGTGATGCGGCCCTGCTTGTCGAGCTGCTCGGGGTGGGCCGAGGCGGTGAGCATGCGGGCGAACATCCGCTCGCGTCGGTCGGTGGTGCGCAGTGCCCGGAGGCTCTCCACGACCCGGTCCCACTCCGCGGTCGCGTGGACGGTGAGGCAGTGGTCCAGACCCACCGTCATCACCAGCCCTTCCTCAAGCTGCTCACGGAAGGCCGAGGGGAGGATGAGGCGCCCCTTGGGGTCCAGCGTGTGCTGGTACTCCCCCAGGAACATCGCGCCTGTACTCCCCGCGGCCGACTTGCCCTAGCACAACCTTACCCTTCCACCCCACTGTCCCCCACTTCCATCCACCTGTCAAGCGCATATCACGCTCCGTGTGCGCCGGTGTGGTGAGTGCGGCGACATTCCCGCAGGTCAGGTGGGGTGGGGGGAGATGGGGGTTCAACCGCCTGCTGCGCATTGACGGCAGCGACGCGCACACCGGGGCAGGAAACGGGGGCGGGACGGGGCGCGGACGCGGGCGGCGGACGCGGCGTGGACCGCCCGGGTGGGGCGAAGTGGAGGGGCGGTGCCCCTAGCCGGCGCTGAGGGCGTCGCCGAGGTAGGCGTCCCAGCCGGGATCCACGCCCCCCACCGCGACGATCAACCAGAAGGCCGCCCGGGGTGCGAACGGCGACCGGGCCAGCGTCATCGACGCCTCCGCCGGGGTGCGGTCCTTCTTGCGGCTGTTGCACCGCCGACAGGCCGCCACCACGTTCTCCCACTCGTGCGCGCCGCCGCGGCTGCGGGGCAGCACGTGGTCGACGTTCTCCGCGGGCACGCCGCAGTACTGGCAGGCGTGCTCGTCGCGGATGAACACGCCACGCCGGCTGAGCGCCGCGCGGCGACGGTAGGGCACCCGCACGAAGGAGCGCAGCCGGATGATCGACGGGGCGGCCATGTCGATGCGCTCGGAGCGGAAGCGGTGGCCGTTGGCCGAGACGACGTCGGCCTTGGCGGCCAGCACGAGCACGACGGCGCGCCGCGCCGGCACGACGCACAGCGGCTCCATCGTGGCGTTGAGGACCAGCGCCTTGCGCGGGCCGGGCGACGAGGCGAGCGGGGACGAGCCGACCGCATCCTCGGCCAGCAGCTGCTCGACCTCACCGCGGGTGGTGTCGGGCACCGCCGCCACCGGCACCCCGGCGACCGGCAGACCCACGACCACCGGCGATCCGATCGCAGCCACACTCGCGTCTGACAGCGCGCCCTGCAGCTGCCGCCGTACTGGGCCGTCGTCCACGCCGTCCTCCCTCCAGCGGCGAACCCGGGTCGCAGGCTGCGGCCCCTCGCCGCTACGCAAGAGGGGCTCCCGAAGCGACAGGATAAGCGTGCGGACCGCGGGCGGCGAGCCAGCCCTACAGGCGCACCACCGGGAAGGGGGCGAGGGCGTTCAGCGCGCTGCCCCACACCAGCACCAGGGCGTGCAGCACGTCGTCGCGCTCGTGGGGCTCACCGAGCACCAGCCAGCAGTACGCGAGGTGCTCGACCATCGCCACCAACGACGACGCGACGGTCCTGGCCGGGACGTCGACCCGTCCGGAGGCGGCGACGGCTGCCGCCACGTGCTCGGCCACGCGGTGCACGAACAGCGCCCGCGAGTCGATGTAGAGCGCGCTGAACGCGCGGTCGTCGCGGGCGGCCTGCAGCCAGGTGCGCATGATGACGACATCGCGGGCGAACAGGTCGAGGAACCCGCCGATGGTGCGCTCCAGCGCGCCGCGGACGTCGTCGGCCCGCCACGGCGCCAAGGCGAGCTGGGCGAAGTCTGCCTGGCTCTCGCGCACGAGGTCGTCGAGGACCGCCTGCTTGTTGTCGTAGTAGGTGTAGAAAGTGCCGTGGCTCACCCCGGCGCGCTGCACGATGTCCTCGACCCGGGTGGCGTTCCAGCCGAGCACTGCGAACGCGGCCTGGGCGGCCGCGCGCAACCGTGCCGCCGTGCGCTCACCGCGCGTCGTCGGGTCGGTGGTCGCCGCGTGGCCGCTGCGTTCCTCGCTCATCGCCTAAGGATCGTAGCGATCCGGCACGCGGGCCCCGGCGCCCACCGGCGCCGCCGTGCCCGCGGCGTGCGGCGCGAGGGCGCCGGCGGCGATCTGCTCGGCGTAGTGGCAGGCGGCGAGGTGGCCGGAGGCGAGCGGCCGCAGGGCTGGGACCTCGTCGGCGCAGCGCTCGGGCTGGACCCAGGGGCAGCGGGTGTGGAACCGGCAGCCCGGAGGGGGCGCGGCGGGCGACGGCATGTCGCCGTGCAGGATGATGCGCTCGCGCGAGGACTCCACCGCGGGGTCCGGGATCGGCACCGCGGACAGCAGCGCGCGGGTGTAGGGGTGCAGGGGGTTCGTCACCAATTCGCCGGCGTCCGACACCTCCACCAGCCCGCCCAGGTACATGACGGCGATGCGGTCGGCCACGTGGCGGACCACGGCGAGGTCGTGGGCGATGAACAGGTAGGTGAGGCCCAGGCGGCCCTGCAGGTCGCGCAGCAGGTTGAGGATCTGAGCCTGGATCGAGACGTCGAGGGCGGAGACCGGCTCGTCGGCCACCACGAGGTCGGGGTTCAGCGCGACCGCGCGCGCCAGGCCGATGCGCTGGCGCTGCCCACCCGAGAACTCGTGGGGGTAGCGCGCCGAGGCGCCGGGCGGCAGCCCGACGATGTCGAGCAGCTCGCCTACCCGCCGGTCCAGGTCCCGCCCGGATGCGACCTCGTGCACCCGCAGCGGCTCGGCGACGATGTTGCCGACGTTGCGCCGCGGGTTCAGGGAGCTGTAGGGGTCCTGGAAGACCATCTGCATGCGCCGGCGCAGCCGCCGCAGGTCGGCCGCGGACGCCGCGGTGACGTCGATCCCATCGAAGGTGACCCGGCCGCCGGTAGGCTCGACCAGCCGCAGCAGCGCGCGGCCGGTGGTGGTCTTGCCGCTCCCGGACTCCCCCACCAGCCCCAGGGTCTCACCGCGCCGGATGGTGAACGACACCCCGTCGACGGCGCGCACCGCGCCCACCTGGCGGGCGACCACCACGCCGGAGCGGATCGGGAAGTGGACCTGGAGGTCCTCGACGGTGACGAGGTCGTCGCCCGGCCCGGCGTTCACGTCTGCCCGCCCTGCAGGCGGGTGAGCGCGCGCCGGTCGGCCTCCGGCACGGGGTTCCAGCACGCGACCTGGTGCCCGGCGCCGGCGGAGGGCGCCGGCGTGAGCACGGGCAGTCGTTCGCGTGACTCCTGGGTCGCGTAGGTGCAGCGCGGCGCGAAGGCGCAGCCGGTCAGCGCGGCGGTCTGGTCGCGCGGCGCGCCCGGGATCGGGGCGAGCGCGGTGTCGTGGCCGCTGTCCAGCCGCGGGACGCTGCGCAGCAGCCCGAGGGTGTAGGGGTGCTGCGGGCGGGCGAACAGCTCCGCGGTGGGTGCGATCTCCACGATCCGGCCCGCGTACATCACCGCGGTCCGCTCGCAGGTGCCGGCGACCACGCCGAGGTCGTGGGTGATGAGCATGAGCGCCATGCCCTCGGTCTCCACCAGCGCGCGCAGCAGCTTCAGTATCTGCGCCTGGATGGTGACGTCGAGTGCGGTGCTCGGCTCGTCGGCGATGAGCAGGCGCGGACGGCAGGCGATGGCCATCGCGATCATCACCCGCTGGCGCATGCCCCCGGAGAACTGGTGGGGGTACTCGCGCAGCCGTCGGCGGGGATCGGGGATGCCCACCCGATCGAGGAGGTCGGCGGCGGCGTCGCGGGCCTGGCCGCGGTCGTAGCCGAGGTGCGTGCGCACCGTCTCGGTGAGCTGGCGCCCCACGCTCATGACGGGATTCAGCGACGTCATCGGGTCTTGGAAGATCATGGCGATGTCGCGCCCGCGGATCTGGCACAGCCGGTCCTCGCGCAGCCGCAGCAGGTCCTCGCCGTCGAAGCGCACGCTGCCGGCGGGGACGCGCGCGGTGGCGCGCGGCAGCAGCCCCAGCATGGCCAGGGAGGTCACGCTCTTGCCGCAGCCGGACTCCCCCACGATGCCGAGGGTCTCCCCGACGTCGAGGTCGAACGACACGCCATTGACCGCGTGGACGGTGCGGTCCCGGGTCACGAAGCGCACCTCGAGGTCGCTGACCTGTAGCAACGGCCCATTATTAGTGGACCTGCTGCTTGAGATCAGCCCCGCGGCGATCGCACTCGGGTCGATCGCGCTGCGGGCCGGCCGCTCCCACTCGGCCGCGGTGCTCACCGTCTTGGGAACCTGGACGGGGGGCGATGTCTGCCGATAGGGGCGCCGCTCATCGCCTCACCGCCCGAGTCTAGGGTCGAGGGCCTCGCGCAGGCCGTCGCCCACGAGGTTGATGCCCAGCACGAGCAGCACGATCGCGAAGCCCGGGAACAGCACCAGGTGGACGCCGGACTCCAGGCGGCTGGCGTTGTCGGCCAGCATCCGGCCCCACTCGGGCAGGCCGGGGTCGGCGGGACCCAGCCCCAGGAAGGACAGGCCGGCAACGTCGATGATCGCGGTCGCCATGGTCAGGGTGGCCAGGACGATGACGGGCGCGATCGAGTTGGGCAGGACGTGGGTGAGCAGGATGCGCAGGCTGGGGGTGCCGAGTGAGCGGGCGGCCAGCACGTAGTCGGCCTCCCGTTGGGCCAGGACCGAGCCGCGCAGCAGCCGGGCGAACTGCGGCACCGTCACCACGCCGATGGCCACCATGATCTGGATGAGCCCCGGCCCCAGCAAGGTGATCAGACCCACCGCCAGCAGGAACTGCGGGAAGGCGAGCATGAGATCCATCACCCGCATGATGAGCGAGTCGATCCGGCCCCCGACGAAGCCCGCGACCGACCCCAGGACCAGCCCCAGCGACAGCCCCACGAGGACGGAGACAAATCCGACGAGCAGCGACAGGCGGGCGCCGAAGACGATGCGGCTGAACATGTCACGGCCCTGCTCGTCGAGGCCGAACCAGTGCTCGGCCCTAGGGCCGGGCGGCGTGCGCGCCAGGCCACCCACGACCTCGGTGGGTCCAGACGGCGCGACCAGCGGCGCGGCCAGCGCCAGCAGGACGAACAGCCCGACTACGGTCCCACCCACGATCGCGCCCGGGTTGCGCCGCAACCGGACGAGCGCGGTCCGCGTGAGGCTGGTCGGGTGCTCGATCGCGAGCTCGACCGCCTCGGCCTCGGCGATGCTCAGCGTGGGCCCCCTCTCACCTCAGCCTGATCCTCGGGTTGAGGAACGCGTAGGACAAGTCCACGAGCAGGTTCACGAGGATGACCACGAGCGCGAAGAACAGGATGCCGCCCTGCAGGACGGCGTAGTCGCGGTTGGCGATGGCCGCCACCACCCACTGGCCCACCCCGGGCCAGTTGAACACCGTCTCGGTCAGCACCGCGCCGGTGAGCAGCAGCCCGGCCTGCAGGCCGATCACCGTGACCACAGGTAGCAGCGCGTTGCCCAGCACGTGGCGGCGGTCCACCACGGAGGCCTTGAGGCCCTTGGCCCGGGCGGTGCGGACGTAGTCCTCGCCGAGCACGTCGAGGGTGGCCGCGCGCGTGATGCGGGCGATGATCGCCAGCGGGATCGTGCCCAGCGCGACCGCGGGCAGCACGAGGTGCGCGAGCACGTCGCGCAGCGCCGCCCAGTCCCTGGCCAGGATCGTGTCGAGGATCAGGAAGTTCGTCTGCCCGTCGAACCCCGAGCGGACGTCGATGCGCCCGGTGGTGGGCAGCAGGTCGAAGCGCACCGCGAACACGTACTTCAGCAACAGGCCCAGGAAGAACACGGGGAAGCTGATGCCGATGAGCGAGGCCACCAGGCTGGTCTGGTCCAGCGCGCCCTGGTAGTGCTTCGCGGCGAGGAAGCCGAGCGGCACACCGATGAGCACGGCGAACAGGATCGCCGCGACCGCCAGCTCCACGGTGGCCGGGAAGCGCACGAGCAGCTCGTCGGTCACGGGCTGACGGCTGCGGATGCTCGCACCCAGGTCGCCGGACAGCACGTTGCGCAGGTAATCCCAGTACTGCTCGTAGACCGGGCGGTCCAGGCCCCGCGCCTGCTCGAACGCTTCGACGGCCTCGGGCGTGGCGCGCTCACCCAGCAGCGCGATGGCGGGTCCACCGGGCAGCGCCCGGATGAACAGGAACACCAGCAAGCTGGTGACGAACAGGACCGGGATGACCAGCAGCAGGCGGCGTGCCAGGTACTTCAGCACGGCGCGCGGCCCCCGGTCCGGCCCGCGCCGCAGCGCGAAGGACCGGGCGCCCGTGTCATGCTCAGCGTCCTCCCACCGTCACATCCGCGAACGGCTCCAGGGTGACGGGGCTGGGCTGGTAGCCCTCGACCTCGGCCTCGAAGGCGAGCGCCGGTTGGGTGTGCACGTAGGGCAGGCCCGGCAGGAAGTCCATGATCTGGACGTTGATCTCCTCGTAGAGCCCGACCCGCGCGTCCTCGTCGGTCTCCTGCTCGGCCTCGTCCAGCGCCGCGAACAGTTCGGGGCTGTCGAAGCCGAACTGCGCCGAGGGCTCCTGGAAGAACGTGCCGACGAAGTTGTCCGGGTCACCGAAGTCGCCGGTCCAGCCGAACAGGTACAGGTCGTACTGGCCCGTCTCCACCCCGGAAAGGTAGTCGGGGCTCCACGGCGCTGAGATCGGGTTGATGACGAAACCCGCCGCCTCCAGGTCGGCGCGCATGGCCTCGAAGTTCGCCTGCGGGTCCGGCATGTAGGGCCGGCTCACGTCGGTCGGGTACGCGAAGTCCAGCGTGATGGGCAGCTGCTCGCCGGACTCCTCGAGCAGCTGCTGAGCCAGCCCGGGGTCGTACTCGTAGGTGGTGACGTCCTCGGAATAGCCGAACAGCTCCGGCGGCATGAACTGCGTGGCTACCTGGCCCTGGCCCTCGTAGAAGGCCTCTACGAGCTCCTCGCGGTCGATCGCGTGCGCGATCGCCTGGCGCACATCGAGGTTCTGCAGCACCGGGTCGGCCTGGTTGAAGCCGAGGTAGCCGACGTTGAAGGCCGGCCGGTCGAGCAGCTGCAAGCCGTCGTCGCCCTCGATGGCGCCGAAGTCGACGGGCTCCACGAAGTCGTAGCCGGAGATCTCCCCGCTCTGCAGGGCCTGCAGGCGCGCGGCGTTGTCGGGGATGGGCTGGAAGATCAGCGTGCTGATGTTGCCGGGGAACTCACCCCAGTAGTCGGGGTTGCGGGTCATGATCAGGCGGGTGCCGATGTCCCACTCCTCGAACATGTAAGGGCCGGTCCCGGTCGGATGCTCGGTGCCGTAGGCGCCGGTGGGGCGGAAGATGCCCTCCTCGTCCACCTCGCCCTCGTCGGCGCCGTACTCCTCCAGTGCGGCGGGGCTGGCGAAGGAGAAGTTCTTCAGCGCCAGCGACGGCAGGAAGGACGCGGAGTTGCGCGTGAGGTTGATGGTCACCTCGGTGTCGCTGACCGCCTCGCAGGAGTCGTACAGGGAGTCCTCCGGCACCGACTCGGCGAACTCCGGCTCGATGTCGGCGAAGCCGCCGAACACCGTCTGCCAGTAGTAGGTGGCGTCGGGGTTCTGGAACGATCCGGAGAAGTTGTACCAGCGGTCGAAGTTGAAGCACACGGCGTCGGCGTTGAACGGCTCGCCGTCGTGGAAGGTGACGCCCTCCTGGAGCTGGAAAGTCCAGACGGTCCCCTCGTCGTTCACGTCCCACTCGGTGGCCAGCAGGGGCTCGATCTCCGTGGAGCCGGGCGCGGTGGCCACCAGCCCTTCGAACATCTGGTCGATGGCGCGCAGGGACTCGCCGTCGCTGACCAGCACGCCGTCGAGCACCGCGGGGTCCGCCGTGGTGCCGAAGACGAAGGTCTCGCCCTCGGCGGGCTCCTCCTCGGCGTCGGCCGCCTCGGTCTCGTCGTCGGCCTGGCCCTCGGCCAGCTCCTCGGCGCCGGTCTCCTCCTCGGCGTCACCGCCGCCGCACGCCGCCGTGATCACCGCCAGCGCCGCGAGCAACGCCAGCACCCGCCACCGCCTGAACCGCATGGTTTCCCCTCGTCCTCGCCCTGCTGTCCTCGGAGGTTCTGTGAGACGCAACGATACACAACCTGAGGCAACCTGCGAGGGTAATAGGAGGCGGTGTTCATCGCCTGATCGCTACGATGTCTGCGCTCGTGGCTAGGAGCTGGATGGGGCGACGCCATCGTCGATGGGAGCCGTAGCAGTGATGGGACAGCAGACGGCGTTGGACGTGGGCCAACTCGCCAGCGCCTTCGCGCGTGTCGAGGCCAACGTGGCCCGGGTGGTGGAGGGCAAGGCCGAGGTCGTGCGGCTGTCCCTGGTGGCGCTGCTGGCTGAGGGCCACCTGCTGCTCGAGGACGTGCCCGGCGTCGGCAAGACGCTGCTCGCCAAGGCGATCGCGCGCTCGATCGCCTGCAGCGTGCGCCGGGTGCAGTTCACCCCGGACCTGCTGCCCAGCGACGTCACCGGCGTCACCGTCTACAACCAGGAGCGCGGCGACTTCGAGTTCAAGCCCGGTGCGATCTTCGCCAACCTGGTCCTGGGCGACGAGATCAACCGCGCCGGGCCGAAGACGCAGTCGGCGATGCTGGAGGCCATGGAGGAGCGCACCGTCACCGTCGACGGGACGACCTACGAGCTTGGCGTGCCATTCATGGTGATCGCCACGCAGAACCCGGTGGAGCTGGAGGGCACCTACCCCCTGCCGGAGGCGCAGCGCGACCGCTTCCTAATGAAGCTGTCCGTCGGCTACCCGTCCCTGGACGCCGAGCTGGAGGTGCTCGACGTGCACGGTGGCGGCGACCGGGTGGGCACGCTGTCCGCGGTGACCGACGCCCAGGAGGTGGCGACCATGATCGAGGCCTGCCGTGCCGTCCACGTCGCCGATCCGCTGAGGCGCTACATCGTGGAGCTCGTGCGCGCGACGCGGACCCACCCCGGCGTGGAGTTGGGGGCGTCCCCGCGCGCCTCGCTGGCGCTGCTGCGCGCCGCCCGCGCGCTCGCCGCCGCCTCCGGGCGTGACTACGCCACCCCGGACGACGTGAAGCGTCTGGTCCAGCCCGTGCTCGCCCACCGGCTCATCACCGCCGTGGACACCGTCACCGCCGACCGCACGCCCGAGTCGGTGCTGGACGAGCTGCTCGCGTCGGTGCCCATCCCCGCCGCCCGGCGAGCGTGAGCCGGTGACCTCACGAGGGCTGACGCTGGTCGTCGGCGCCGCGCTGCTGGTCCTGATCGGCCGGCTGCTCGGGGTGGCCGAGCTGTACGTGGTGGGCGCGGCGACGGGGGCGCTCGTGGCGGTGGCCGTGCTCGCGACCCGGCTCGCCTCGGCCACGGTGGCGGTGCGGCGGCACGTGACGAATCCGCGCCTGCCCGCGGGGGCGCGTGGCGAGGTGGTGCTCGAGCTGCGCAACGACTCCCGCCTGCCCGCCACGCTGCTGCTGGTGGAGGACCGCTGCCACCCGTCGCTGGCCGACGTCCCCCGCTTCGTGGTACCCGGCCTGCGCCCGGGCCGGACCGTCGCGCTGCCCTACGCGGTACGGGGCAGCGTGCGGGGGCGCTACCGCGTGGGGCCCGCCGCCCTGCGGGTGCGCGACCCCTTCGGCCTCGCCGAGCGCGTCCGCCACTACACCCAGACCGCCGAGGTCCTCGTCTACCCCCGGATCGAGGCGCTGTCCGCCGGACCCCTGCGCGGACTGCACCGGGGATCGGGGTCCAGTGGCCGCCGGCGGGTGTACGCGGCCGGCGACGAGTTCTACACGATGCGCGAGTACGTGCAGGGCGACGACCTGCGCCAGGTCCACTGGCCCTCCACCGCCCACCGCCAGACCCTCATGGTGCGCCAGCAGGAGATGCCGTGGCAGGCCCAGGCCACGGTGTTCTGCGATACGCGAGTGCGCGCCCACTCGGGTGTGGGCGAGCAGAGCACCCTCGAAAAAGCGGTGTCCGCCGCGGCCAGCGTGCTGTGGCACCTGGCCGAGCGCGGGTACGCGCTGCGCTTCACCACCGATCAGCAGGTGGTCCTGCCCGGCGCCGAGCCCTTCAGCGCGCTGGTCGAGCGGCTCGCCGATCTGCGCGCGGGCGAGGCCGCCAGCCTCGTGCCCATGCTGGACCGGTTGCCCGTGGGCGGTGAGGGGCTGTTCGTCGCGGTGCTCGCCCCACCGCTGGGCGAGGGGGCGCTCACGGCCTCGCCGGACGTCCGCGCGCTGGTGCGCGCCGGGCGCAGCCACGCCGCGCGCCTCGCGCTGGTGGTGCACGACCCCGCGCGCGGGCTGGGCGCGCAGCGCGCGCACGGACTGGTGCGGGTCCTGGCCGGACGCGGCTGGGGGGCGGCCGCGGTGGCGGTCGACGCCCCGGTAGCGGGCGCCTGGGAACTGCTCGGCCAGCGCCGCCCCCGCGCGGGCGGGACCGGCGGTGCGTCCGCGGCAGCGGCCCGAGACGCCGCCGCCGAGGGCGGCTCGCGGGCCGCGGCAGGGCGGGCCGGCGCGTGAGCGCCGCCGTCGCGCGCGCCCGCGAGGGCCACAGCGTCGCCCAGGAGCTCGCCCGCCGCGAGCAGGTGCTGCTGCTCGCCGTGGCCGCCCTGGTGCTGGCGGCCTGCCTGCCGCTGACCCGGATCTTTCTCGGCCTCGGCTTTCTGTGGCAGGTCGGCGGGGGCGCGCTGGCCGCCCTCGGGCTGGACTGGGCCGTGCGCCGCCGCGGCGCCGGCCCCGGGCTCGCGCTGCTCGCCACGGTCCTGGCCTGGCTGGTGTTCGTGGGGCTGCTCTACGCGCCCGAGACGCTGCTCGCCCGCTTCGTGCCCACGCCGAGCACGCTGGCCGCCGTCCGCGACGTGTTCGTGAACGGCCTGGAGCTCATCGCGCTGACCCCCTCGCCCACCTACCCCGAGCCGGCGCTGGTGCTGCTGGCGGTCTCGGGCGTGTGGGCGATCGCCCACGCCATCGGCGGGCTGGTCCTTCGCCTGCAAGCGCCGATCGCCGCGATCGTGCTGGCGCTGGTGCTGTGGACCGTGCCGCTGGCGATCGCGGCGCCGGCCGACGGCGCCTGGCTGTGGGCGCTGCCGCTGCTGGCCGCCGCGGCCGCACTGCTGCTGGCCTACACCGGTGCGGACCTGGGGCGCTTCGGTCGCTGGGTCTTCGCCGACGACCCCGCCGGGATCCGGCGGGAGCGCAACCCGCTGACCACCGGCGGGAGCGCGCTGGCGGGCTGCGCGATCGTGGCCGGCTCGCTGCTGGCGGGCCTGCTGCCCGGTTTCGGCGAGCAGCCCTGGTACGAGCTGCGCGGCTCGGCGGGCACCACGCTGACCACGAATCCCATCGTGGGCATCCACTCGCGACTGGTGTCGTCGGACACCGGGCCGGTCCTGCGCGTCACCTCGCCACGGCCGATCTACGTCCGCACCACCTCGCTGGACGTCTACGACGGCGCCGACGAGGTCTGGACCAGTCAGGGCGTGAACGGCGACCCCGTGAGCGGGCCAGTGCCACTGGAGGAGCCGCTGGCCGAGGCCCAGCGGGCGCTGGTGGAGCTGGAGGTCCTCGACCTGCCCGGCGGGCTGCTCGTGCCGCTGCCCTACCAGACCGTCGAGGTCAGCGACACGACCCCCGACCGGCTGCGCTACGACCCGGGCGTGTCGACGTTCTTCGTGGACGCCGACACCACCCTGCAGCCCGGCGACGTCTTCTCCACCGTGGCCGCCGTGCCGGCGCCGTCCGTGGAGCAGCTGGCCGCCTTCGCGGAGGTCCCGGTGGACGCCTCCGACGTGGCGCTGCCGGACATCCCGGCCGAGGTCGGCGACTTCGCCCGCCAGGTGGTGGCCGCGCGCGGCGCCACCACGCAGCTGGAGCAGGCCGTGGCGCTGCAGGACGAGCTGCGCTCCTGGACCTACTCCCTCGACGTGGTACCGAATCACCGCCGCACCGCGATGGCGGCATTCCTGGAGCGCCGTACCGGTTACTGCGAGCAGTTCGCCGGGACCATGGCCGTCATGCTGCGCGAGTTGGGGATCCCGTCCAGGGTCGCGGTGGGCTTCACCCCCGGCGTGCCCGACCAGCCCGAGCTGGTCGGCACGGGCCAGCCGGTGACCTACACCGTGTCCCAGGCGAACGCGCACGCCTGGGTCGAGGTGCTGTTCCCCGGCTATGGCTGGATCGCCTTCGAGCCGACCCCGCGCTCGGACGGCAACGTGCTGGTGCCAAGCGCCACGAACCTCGCGCCCGCCATGACCGTGCAGACGCAGGGGGCGGCGCCGCAGCTGCCCGACCCCTCCCTGCAGGACGGCCAGCAGCCCGAGGACCTCGGCGGCGACCTCCCCAACGCAGCGGACGTTCCGCAGGGCCAGGCACCGGCCGGGGGCGCCGCCGACCGCGGGCGCCCGCTCGCCCTCGTGGCGCTGGGCGCCGTCGCCCTGGCCGTGGTCGCGGCGGCGGCGGTGGCCCTGTGCCGGCGCCCGGCCCGCGAGCCGTCGCCCCTGGAGCGCGTCCTACGCGCGCGCACCGGCCTGCAGCGCCTGGGGGCAGGGCTGCGGGCCCCGGCGCTGGCCTCGGAGACCGACGCCGAGTACCTGGGCCGGCTGCTCGGGGCGCGGCTGCCGCGGGCCCAGGCGACCGACCTCGAGCGCTTCGCGCTGGCCACCGATGCCGCGGCGTCGCTGAGCCGGCGCACCGGCGAGGCGCAGTGGGCCAGCGCGCTGCCCGAGGGCGCGGGCGCGCAAGCGGAGACCGCCGCGGCGGCCCTTGAGGGTTTCCTGCTCGCCGGCCTGCCCGGGTGGCGGCGCGCGCTCGTGCGGGTGCGCGGTGTGCTCGCCGAGGTCCGCGGGGACCTGCGGCGCATGCCGCGCCCCAGGCTGGGGGCGGCGCCGACCGCAACCTGCGCCGCGGCGGCCGTCAGCCCGGCGTCTCAGGTGCGGCTCTCGCCGTCCCGTCCGCGCCGGTCGTCGAGGTAGCGGTTGAACCCGCCGCGCAGCTGCCCGCCGAGCCGCGACGTGGAGTCCTGACCGAGCCGTTTCAGCAGGTTGCCGCCCCACACGGCGCTGACCAGCATGATCGCGAAGCCGGCGAGTCCGAACCAGATGCTGGCCACGATGCCGAACAGCAGCAGGAAGCCGATGACGAAGGCCGCCGCCGCGAGCTTGACCTGACGCCGCGACTGCGAGGAGACGGTGGTCGTTCCGACGGTGCGGACGAACTTCGGGTCGTCGGCCCGGAGGCGCGCCTCGATGTCGGACAGGATCTGCTGCTCGCGGTCACTGAGGGGCATACACGCTCCGCAGGTCGGTCGGAGGACCAGTATAGGAAGTCGCCTCGCGGCTGCGTCAAGGACTTCGGGCCCGCCGAAGGCGGTCGACCAGTTGTTCGGTCAGCGGCGCAGCCGCAGCCCGAAGTTCGCGACTCGGCTTCATCGCACTCAGCGCCCCTGGAAGTGCGGCTCGCGGCCGTGAGCGCCTGCGCGCACCGCTGCCGCGAAGTCGGCAGACGCCAGGCAGCGCTGCTGGGCCGCCCGCTCGGCGGCGAGCACCGTCTCGCGGTCGGCCGCGAAGCTGGCGCGCAGCAGGGCCGGCAGCGCCCCGGTCGCCAGCGTCGGCCCGGCCGCCAGGCGGGCGACGTAGGCGCGCGCGGCCGCGGCGAAGTCGGCGTCGTCCAGCACCGCGTCAACCAAACCCCAGTCCGCGGCCGTCCCGGCCTCGATGATGCGCCCGCTTACGGCGAGATCGGTCGCGCGGCCGAGGCCGACGAGGCGGGGCAGGCGATAGGTCGCGCCGAGGTCCGGCAGGATGTCCCAGCGGGTCTCGAGCAGCCCGATGCGGGCGTCGGGCGCGGCGACGCGCAGGTGGCAGGCCAGCGCGAGCTGGCAGCCCCCGCCGAGGGCGACTCCGCGGACGGCGGCAACCGTCGGGACGGTCAGGTCCTCGAGGCCGGTGAAGGACTGCTGGAGCCAAGCGACGCGGTCGTCGTGGAACGGCCGCCCCGCCGCCTGCTCGGCGAACAGGGCGACGTCGAGGCCCGCGCTGAACGCCCGCCCCGCCCCGATCACCAACACCGCCCGGACCGCGCCGTCGGCCGCGGCCTTGCGCGCCGCCGCAGCCGCGTCGTGCAGGCCCGCGAAGACCGCCTCGTTCATGGCGTTGAGCTTCTCGGGGCGCGTCAGCGTCACCACGCCGACCGCGTCGTCGCCGACCGCGAAGGTCACCTCTCTCACCAAACCTCCGAACCTTGACGCCATGGACGGTGGCGGGACGGCTGAGCAGGCAGAGGGTAGGCGGTCAGGTCTCGTCGCGGGGGCGCCACTGCTCCGGCGCCGCGGCTGGGCCGCCGGCGCGCGGGGGCGCAGCGTCGTCGTCGAGCAGCGCGCCGCGGGTGACGGCCTCGTCGCCGAAGCGCCCGCGGGCCTCGTCGGCCGCCCGCTCCAGGCGCACCCAGCGGTCGTCCTCGGTCAGGGTGAGTTGGCGTGCCGCGCCGGTGGGCACGAGGTTGGCCACCCCCACCCCCACCAGGCGGATCCGCACGCGCTCCAGCCGCAGGTTGTCGAGCAGAGCACCGACCTCGGCGTACAGGACCGCGGAGGAGTCGGTGGCGGCGGTCAGGGTCTTGGAGCGGGTGATGGTCTGGAACGAGGCGTAGCGCAACTTCAGCGTCACGGTCCGCCCGGCCACGCCGCCACGGCGCAGGCGGCGGGCGACCCGCTCCGCCAAGCGGAGCAGCTCGCGGCGCAGGACCACCGAGTCGTCCACGTCGCGGTCGAAGGTCTCCTCGGCGCTCATGCCCTTCGCCGCCTCCCACGGCACGACCGGCCGCGTGTCGGCGCCGCGGGCGAGCTGCGCGAGCGCCGTGGCCGCGGCCGGCCCGAGCAGCCGGCGCAGCGTGGTGGCCGGCAGCGCCGCGAGGTCGCCCACGGTGCGCACGCCGAAGCGGTCCAGGCGGGCGGCGGTCGCCTCCCCGACCCCCCAGAGGTCGCGCACGCCCAGCTGCGCGAGGAACGCCGCGACCTCCTCGGCGCGTACATGCAGCAGGCCGTCCGGCTTCGCCTTGGCGCTGCACAGCTTCGCCAGCAACTTGTTCGGCGCCACCCCCACGGACGCCACCAGCCCGAGCTCGTCGCGGATCCGTGCGCGGATCCGCGCGCCGATGACCGCTGGCGGACCGAAGAGCCTGACGCTGCCGCCCACGTCGAGGAACGCCTCGTCCAGGGCCAGCGGCTCCACCAGGGGGGTGCAGGCCAGAAAGATCGTGCGGATACCGGCGGAGGCGTCGGTGTAGGCGGTGAAGTCCGGGCTGACCACCACGGCGTGCGGGCACAGCCGCAGCGCGCGCGCCATCGGCATGGCCGAGGAGATCCCGTAGGCGCGAGCCTCGTAGGAGGCGCTGGCCACCACGCCGCGGCCACCCTGCCCGCCGACCAGCACCGGGCGGCCGGCCAGCGAGGGGTCGCGGCGCACCTCCACGGCCGCGTAGAACGCGTCCATGTCCACGTGCAGGATCGGCTCGGGTGGCCGCTCGGGGGCGCTCATGACCGCCAGGGCGCCCGACGCGGCGGGGGATCCGGCGGGCGCGCTCGCGGGACATGCGCATCCCGAAGCGTTACAGGAGGGCCTGGCACGCGCCGAATCCTGGGGGTGTGGACCGCAAGCAAGCTCTCGCCCGCGCCGCGGGGGTGCGCAGGTCGGCCGCGCCGGCGCTGGAGGATGTGAACCGCCGGCGTGCGCAGCTGTGGCTGCTGTCGCTGCTGCTGGGGCTGACCCTGCCCGCCGCGCTGCTCGCCCTGCGCGACGTGCCCGAGGAGGTCACCTGGCTGCTCGGCATACCGGCGGTGCGCCTCTGCCTCGTCTTGCTGCTCGTCGCCCTGTGCGGCTACATCGCCGAGCGCGAGCGCTCCCTGCGCAGCCTCACCGGGCTGCTCATCGACGAGCGCACGCACAGCGCGGTGCTCGTGGCCCGGCTCGGGGAGCTCGACCTGCTGGTGCGGGCCAGCCACGCGATGAATGCGAGCCTGGATCTGGACCGCGTGCTCGGCATCATCCTCGCCTCTGCCTGCGAGCTGCTCGGCGCGTGCGGCGGGTCCATCGCGCTCCCCCGCGCCGGCGCGTTCGACGAGCTGGAGGTGGTGGCGGTCGCCGGGGCGCCGCCCGTCTCGTCCGTCCCGGTGGTGGTGCCGCTGATCAGCCGCGACGAGCGCGTGGGCGAGCTGCACCTGGCCGCCGACACCGACGGCGCCTTTGACGACCTTCAGCTGCGGTCGGTGGAGCTGTTCGCCGAGACGGCGGCGGCCGCGATCGTGAACGCCCGGGTGCACGCGGCGACCTCCGCCTCCGTGGCCACGCTGACCGAGCTGGAGCGGCTGAAGGACGAGTTCCTCACGCTGGTGACGCACGAGTTGAGGACCCCGCTGACCTCGGTCATCGGGCTGGCACAGACCATCGAGCGGGGCGCGGGCCGTCTGAGTCCGGAGAAGGTGAGCGAGCTGTCGGGGCTGGTGGCATCCCAGGGCTGGCGCCTGGACCGCCTGGTCGACGACCTGCTGCGCACGCGCCGCCTGCAGGGACAAGCGGGTTTCCAGGATCAAGCGGCGCTCGCCGCGGTGGACGTGGGCCAGGTGGTGGGTGAGACGGTGGCCGGGTTGGCGGCCTCCTCCCCCGGCCACACCGTCGAGCTGGACGTGCCGGGGCCAGCCGTCCTGCGGGTGCTGGACGACGACGCCCTGGCGCGCATCGTGGGCAACCTCGTGGGCAACGCGCTGCAGTACACGCCCTCGGGGTCCGTCGTGCGGGTGTCGGTGGACGGCAGCGTGGCGGACCGGGTCGTGGTGGTGGTGGAGGACGACGGGCCGGGCATCCCGCGGGCGGAGTGGGAGCAGGTGTTCGACAAATTCCGCCGGGGTGACGGCCGCTCCAGCGGCGGGGGCCTCGGGCTGGGCCTGTACCTCGTGCGGGCGCTGGCGGCCGCCCACGGGGGCTCGGCGGTGGTGGACGCCGCGGAGTCCGGAGGCTGCCGTGTCACGGTGGAGCTGGCCTCGGCGGAACGGCTCCCGGCGGTGCCCACGCTGGTCTGACCCCTTCAGCGGCCCGCCGATCCGCCCGAGGCGTGCCACAGCTTGCGGGGCGGCGCCCCCTCGTCGGCCTCCTCGCGCCCGGGCGCCCGGTCGCTGGGGCGCAGCGGTGATGCCGTCGGGGTGCGCGGCGGCGCCGGCCGGGCCTCCTCGTCCGCCGGCGCCGCATCCGGGTGGTTGGGGTGGCCCTGCGGGAGCCGGTAGAGGTCCAGCGGGTCGATCCCGGGGTGCCGCCCGGCGGGGTCCGCCCAGGTGGTGCCGTTCGGCCCGAGCCGCGACGACCGGCCGGGCTCCGTCTGCTCCGGGGCCCGCAGGGCCGGCGCCTCTACCCACCGCTGCGGCGCCTCCACCCGCCGTGCTGGCGCCGCAGGCAGCCGCACCGGAGGTCGCACCGGCGGCCCGGCGAGCGGCGAGCCACCCGCCGGCTCCTGCGCGGATGGCTGCCACGCGCCGTAGGGGGCGTTGCGGGGCACCCGCAGACTCGCCGCCGGCGTGACGGGCAGTGCCCGCGGATCGCCTCCCTCCCCCGCCGCGCCGCCACCCGCCGCGGCCGGGTGCGGGGCCGTCGGCATCCCGCCCACGCCGCCACCCGCCGCGGCCGGGTAGCTGCGGAGACCGTCGAGGGACTTGCCGTTGACCTGGCCGGGGTCGGCGGCGGGTGGGTGGGACCTGGATGGGCGGCGCAGCTCGGCGAGCACTTGACGCGGGTCGCCGAGGTGGACCCCGTCGCGCTCGTGCGGCGACTGGTCGCCGCGCGGCAGGCCGCTGCGCGCCGCGCCCTGCCCGGCCTCCACGACGCCGAGCCCGGAGCGGCCCGGCGCGCCGGTGATCGGCGCCGGGCGTCCGTCGGTGAAGTCGGCGCCCGCGCGGTCCGCCGGCCTGCCGTTCTCGGCGAGCGCCTCGTCCAGCCAGCCCTCGCGCCATGCGCGCATCAGGCGCCGCAGGTCCCACACGGCCTCGGCGTTGATCCCCACCCCCCGCGCGCCGGTGCGATGCACCGTGCCCTCGACCACCAGCAGCCAGGTGTGGAACACCGTCCAGACGCAACGGTCGTGGACGCTCTCGAAGAACGTGGCGTCGTTCACCCCGGTCGCATCGTCCAGCGACAGGAAGATGATCCGCTGCCCGCTCCTCACCGGCGGGGTCTGGGTCGCGACCTTGACCCCCGCGACGCGCACCCTGTCCCCGTTGCGCTTGCCCAGCAGGTCGACGGTACGGGTGACGCCGACCACGTCGAGCAGGTCATCATAAAAGCTGATGACGTGGCGGGTCGCCTCCAGGCCGAGCACCTCGAGCTCGGCGCGCACGCGCTCGCTGGGCCGGTACTCGGTCAGGCCGGGCGCCGGCTCGGGATCCAGCAGGCCGAGCTGCTCGGGCACGTGCGGGTCCGCCGGCTGGTGGCGCCGCACCCCCGACCAGCGCTCGCTGACCTCCAGCAGCAGGTCCCGCCGGGACCCGGCGCCGCCGCCGATCTCGTCCAGCGCGCCCGCGTGCGCCAGCGCCTCGGCCACCGGCGCCGACAGCCCCGCCCGCCGCCGCAGGTCGGCGACGCCGGTGAAGGGCCGCCCTGCGAGCAGTCCCTCGACCTGCCGGTCGTCCATCCCGGCCACGTCCTGCAGCCCGAGACGGATCCCGAACCGCAAGGCCGGGTCGTCGGGGTCGCCCCCCAGGTCCATCCCCGCGGGCGGCACCAGCGCCCCCGCCTCCACCCGCCACCCGCGCGCCAGCCGTGGGTGGTGCGAGGAGTCCTTGACGCCGAGCAGCGCCAGCGCCTCGTCCGCCGGCACCCGCTCGACCCGGTACTCGCGGGCCGAGCGGTTCACGTCGAGGGCCAGGACGCACACGCCGAACTGCCGGGCGTCGTCCAGCAGCAGGCGCCGCGGGTACATGCCGGGGTCGTGGGTCAGCAGGCCAGCGACGAACTCGGGCAGGTAGTGGCGCTTCAGCCATGCCGAGCGGTAGGTCGGCACGGCGAAGGCGGCGGCGTGCGCCTTGCAGAAGCCGAACGAGGCGAACTGCATCAGGGCGGTCCACAGCGAGGCGGCGACCTCGGGCGGCACTCCCCGCGAGATCGCCTCGCGGGTGATCCACGCCTCCAGCTCGGGCAGCTCGGCGGGGTCGCCGAGGCGGCGGCGGACGAGGTCGGCGTTGGCCAGGTCGCAGCCGGTCAGCGCCGAGACCGCCCGCATGATCTGCTCGTGGTAGACGATCACGCCGAAGGTCTCGCCCAGTGCCTGCTCCAGGAGCGGGTGGGGGTAGACGACCTTCGCCTTGCCCAGGCGCCGCTGCAGGAACGGCCCCACCATGTCGCCCTTCACCGGCCCGGGCCGGAACAACGAGATGTCGACCACCAGGTCGGACAGGTGCTCGGGCTGGAACTTGCCCACCAGCTCGCGCTGGCCGGGCGACTCGATCTGGAACATCCCCAGCGTGCGGGTGGTCTGGATCAGCTCGTAGGTGGCGGCGTCGTTCCACGGCACTTGATCCCAGCAAACCTGCCTTCCTCGAACCCGTTGGACCTCGTCGATGCAGTGGGCCATCGACGACAGCATCCGCACGCTCAGCACGTCGAGCTTGCACAGCCCCAGCGCCTCGACGTCGTCCTTGTCGAACTGCGCCATCGCGAAGCCCGCCGCAGAGCGTTCCAGCGGGACCAGGTCGCGCAGGCCAGCGTCGCCCAGCAGCACCCCCGACGGGTGCAGGGCGACGTGGCGCGGGAAGCCGTCCATGCGCTCCACCACGTCGAACAGCAGGCCGAGCTGGCCCGTGTCGAGGTTCAGCCCCTTCATCTCTGGCAGGTGCTCGATGGCGGCGCGGACGTCGCCGGCGCGGACGTGGGGGAACGACTTCGCCACGTAGTCGACCTCGTTGGCGGGCAGCCCCAGCGCCTTGCCGACCTCGCGGATCGCCATGCGCGCCTTGAACGTCTCGACCATGCAGACACACGCGACCCGGTCCTCGCCGTAGCGGTCCAGCAGGGCGCGGTAGATGTCCTCGCGCCGGGCGGACTCCACGTCGATGTCGATGTCGGGCAGCTCGTCGCGGTAGGGGTTCATGAAGCGCTCGAACGCGAGGTCGTGCGCGATCGGGTCCACGTCGGAGATCCGCAGCGCGTAGCAGATCAGCGATCCGGCCGCCGACCCGCGGCACGCCGCCATGATCCCCTTGTCGCGGATGTGGGTGACGATCTCGGCGACGGTGAGGAGGTAGGCGGGCAGGCCGAGTTCGGCGACCATCGCCAGCTCGCGTTCGAGCAGGTCGACGTGGTCTGCGGTGACCGTGGCGTAGCGCTCGCGCAGGCCCACCTCGCAGCGGGCCGCCAGCTCCGCCTGCGCCGTCTCGCCCAGGGCCACGAAGTCCGGCACCCGCAGCCGCCCCAGGCCCAGGTCGACGCGGCAGGAGTCCATGACGTCGGCCGCGTTGGCGATCGCGTCGGGCCGCTCGGCGAACACCCGCGCCATCGCCGCGGGGTCCTTCAGCCAGCCCTCGGCGTTGCGTCGGCTGGAGTGGCGCGGGTCCAGCGGGACCTGCAACCGGACCGCCTCGACGACGTCGGCGATGCGCGCCTCGCCAGGATCCAGGTAGCGGGGTGCTTGGTGCGCCACCGCCCGCAGGCCCAGCCGGTCCGCCAGACCGAACCGCGCGCGCGCCCGCGCGTCGTCGCCCGACGCGAGGTGGTGGGTGACGCCGACGAGCACGTGGGCGGCCCCCACGAGGTCACACCAGCGCCGCACCTCGGCCGCGGCGGCGTCCGGCGTCCCCGCGTCCAGCAGGCGCCCCACCGGCGAGTCGTCGGTCAGCAGGACGTACAGGCCGCCGTCCTCGCGCCCCGCCCAGCGCTCCAGTGACGCCCAGTCCAGATGGGGATCCCCGCGCTCCGAGCCGAGGTGAGCCTCGGTGACCGTCCGGCACAGGTTCGCGTAGCCCGTCTGGGTCCTGGCCATCAGGGTGATGCGGGGGCTGTCGTCCTCCAGCCACGGCTGTCCGGAGCCCGGCCCCTGGGCGGCGGCGGCGTTCCTGGCCAGGGCGCGGATCGTCTTGCTCTGCGCGGGGCGGGTCACGCCCCAGCCGGGACGAGCCGGGACCGGGGCGAGGGCGAGGTCGGTGCCCAGGACCGCGCGGATGCCGGCGCGGGCGCAGGCGTCGGCGAAGCGGACCGCGCCGTAGAGGCCGTCACGGTCGGCGACGCCGATGGCGTCCATGCCGCGGGCAGCCGTCGCGGCGGCGAGGGCGCGGGGGCGGATGACACCGTCGCGCAGCGAGTAGCAGGTCCTGGCGGCCAGGTGGGCGAACCCCGTCACAGACTTCCTCGTCGTCGGTGCGGCGAGGGAAGGGGCGCCACGTAGTCGAACCGGTGTTCGATCTAGCGTAGCGCGTCGGGGTGACAGGGACCGCGCTGGGCGCTGCTCAGCTCAGTGCCAGATGTGCAGCGGGCCTGTGACCAGGTGCAGACGCAGCTCGACGAGCAGGCGACTTCGGTTGAGCGTAACCGCTTGCTGCTGTCGATTGCCGGCCACATTGGGCCTTAACACTTTGGGCAATATCGACATCGTTCTTGGCTCCAACGGTCAGCGCTTCAGCCTGAGGCTAAATCGGAAGAGCAGCGATCACGTCCGCTGTCTCCACTTGCTGAATGCACTATGCCATTCCCGTACGAGGCTCAATCCCCAGAAGCGAGACATGGCTTATTCTGAGGGGTAATGCGCGAGGTCGACGATATCTT
>Ga0136615_10000037_pt1 | contig 44099 bp, 45 predicted proteins | sample AntDrymUQ2882206_2_FD_106647 | JGI IMG/M metagenome (GOLD analysis project Ga0136615, IMG submission 106647) | Polar desert sand microbial communities from Dry Valleys, Antarctica - metaG UQ288 (22.06) | ecosystem: Environmental > Terrestrial > Soil > Desert | place: Antarctica: Dry Valley... | reverse complement strand
GCGGCGATAGCCGGCGGCACCACGCTCCGGGTCGCTGCGGTAGAAGCGCAACACGCCGTGGCCTACGGTCGGTAGGTTGATCTCACGGACACACTGTTGCGAGGACCGGTTGAGCTCGGGGTATCTGCACCGCTCACTGGGGTGAACGGATCGTGAACATCGTGTTGCTGTTCCCCTTCAGCGCCCGAGCAGCGCCAGCTGCTCGAGCACCACGCCCTCGCGCAACCCGCCACCCGCCAGCAGCAGCGGGGCGGCCAGCGCCCGCGACGCCGCATCGAGCAGCAGGATGCCGGCCGGCAGCAGGCGGGCGCGGTCGGCGTGCAGGCCGAGCCGCAGCGCGACCTCGGCGGACGGGCGCGTGACCAGCGTCTGCAGCCCCCGCGTCAGGGCGGCGCGGTCCAGTGCGGTCCCCATCAACCGCTGCATCGACGTCGCGCTGCCACCGACCGCGTACGCGGCCACCGGCCTGGGCGCCTGGACGGCGCCGAACTGCCGGGCGAGCTTCTCGCGCAGGCGGGCGAGCTCGGCCGGCGCCGGCGGGTCGGACGGCAGGTCGGCGTGTGTCAGCAGCGCCGAGCCGACGGGCAGCGAGACCGACCAGGTGACGCCGCCGGCGGCGGTCCCGACGACGAGCTCGGTCGAGCCGCCGCCGACGTCGACGACGCCGAGCAGGCCGGGCGGCGGATCGCCGAGCGTGCCGATCGCGCCGGCGAACGCCAGCCGCGCCTCGTCCTCGGAGCTGAGGATCTCCAGCCTTGCGCCGCAGGCGGTTTCGATCGCCGCCACCAGCGCGCGCCGGTCGATCGCCCGGCGCACGGCGGCCGTCGCGACGACGCGCACAGAGCGCGCGCCGAGCTCCTTCGCCAGGCGCAGCTGACGCGTGACGATCATCGCCACCTCGGCGATCTTGTGCGGCCCGACCTCGCCCGCGCCGGTCGCTCCCAGGTGGGTGAACGCGCGCTCGGAGACGAGCTCGCGCAGCCGTCGTCCGTCGGCCTCCGCGACGAGCAGCCGCGTGGTGTTGGACCCGATGTCGATGCAGGCGCAGCGAGGCAAGGGAGCAGCCGGAGGCGATCTTGTCATGATTGCGCGCCGTGGACCGTGCAGCTCCAGCCATTCTCGTCCGCGACCTGCACAAGTCCTACGGCAACGTGCACGCCGTGCAGGGCATCGACTTCGAGGTCGCGCGCGGCGAGGTCTTCGGCCTGCTCGGACCCAACGGCGCCGGCAAGACGACGACGGTCGAGGTGCTCGAGGGCTATCGCGAGCGCACGCGCGGGATCGTCTCCGTGCTCGGCCACGACCCGGGCGGGCGACCGCGCGCGCTGCGCGAGCGCGTAGGGATCGTGCTGCAGTCCAGCGGCATCTACCGCCACGCCACGCCACGCGAGCTGATCGCGCACTGGGCCGGCTTCTACCCCGCGCCGCGCGACGTCGAGGAGGTCATCGACCTCGCCGGCCTGCGCGAGTCCGAGCACGTGCTCGCGCGCCGGCTGTCGGGCGGTCAGGCGCGCCGGCTGGACTTCGCGCTGGCGCTCGTCGGCGATCCCGAGCTGATCTTCCTCGACGAGCCGACGACCGGCTTCGATCCCGCCGCCCGGCGTGCGGCCTGGGAGACGATCCGCGCGCTCGCCGACCTCGGCAAGACCGTGCTGCTGACGACGCACTACCTCGACGAGGCGCAAGCGCTCTGCGATCGCGTCGCGATCGTCAAGGACGGCCGCATCCTCGCCGTCGGGGCGCCCGCGCAGCTCGGCGTCGGCGCGTCCTCGCGCTACCGGGTCAGCTGGCGCGACGACGCCGGCGAGCTCACCACCCGGGAGACCGACGACCCGACGGGGCTGCTGCATCAGCTCACGAGCGCCGCGCTCGCGCGCGGCACCGGCCTCGAGGACCTCAGCGTCAGCCGCCCGTCGCTGGAGGACGTGTACCTCGAGCTGACCGCCGAGATCGACGAGGAGCCCGCGCGATGACCACCGCGCTCGCCCTGACCTGGCGCCAGTACCGCCTCGAGCGCAAGATGTTCTGGCGCAACCCGAGCGCCGCGTTCTTCAACTTCGTGCTGCCGCTGCTGTTCCTCGCCCTGTTCGGCGCGATCTTCGCGGGCAGCCAGGCGGACCTCGACGTCATCGTCCCGGGGATCGCGGGGATGAGCATCATGTCCACGACGTTCGTCGCGCTGGCGATGAACCTCGTCTTCCTGCGCGAGCAGGGCGTCCTCAAGCGCCTGCGCGGCACGCCGCTGCCGAGCGGCACGTACCTGGCCGGCCTCGCCGCGCACGCGGTGACGAACACGGCGATCCAGCTCGCGATCGTCATCGGCGCCGGCGCGCTGCTCTTCGGCGTCGGGCTGCCCGACGACTGGTTCATGCTGACGGTGTTCGTCGCCGCGGGCGTCGCGTGCCTGGCGTCGCTCGGCGTCGCGCTGTCACACGCGATCCCGAACTTCGATTCCGCCCCGGCCTACGTCAACGCGATCTTTCTGCCGGTGATCGTCCTCAGCGGCGTCTTCTACGACGCCGACGCGGCCCCGACGTTCCTGCGCGACATCGCGCAGGCGCTGCCGCTGACGCACCTCGTCGACGGCCTGTCCGCGGCGATCGTCAGCGGGGCGTCGTTCGCCGACCATCTCGACGACCTCGCCGTGCTGCTGATCTGGGGGGCGCTCGGGACGGTGCTGGCGGTGCGCGGCTTCAGCTGGGAGGCGCGGCGCGGCTGAGCCCGCCCGCGCCGGCTCGGCGCGCGCCGCCGTCAGCCCACGACGAACTCGGACGGCGGCGCGCCGGCGACCTGCACCGGCACGGCGGCCAGCGGACCGGCCTCCCAGTCGGCGCGCAGCAGCCCGAAGATCACGACGTCGAGCGCGCGGCCGCCGTGGCGGTGATAGCGCCGCAGTACGCCCTCGCGCTGAAAGCCGATGCGCTGCAGCGCACGCTGCGAGCGCTCGTGCTCGACGTTGGAGTACGCGCCGACCCGATCGAGGCCGAGCAGCCCGAACGCGAGGTGGCACATGAGCGCCTTGGCCTCCTGGTTGGCGCCCGTCCCCCACCACGCGCGACCGAGCCAGCTGCCGATCGTCGCGCGGCGATCGCGGCGCGCGAGCTCGCTCAGTCCGCTGATCCCGATCGGGCCGGCGTCGAGGTGCTCGACGACGAGGTCGAGCTGCTCGCCCCGCGCACGCTGCGGCGCCAGCCGCGTGAGGTAGGAGCGCGCCTCGGCCTCCGACGAATACGGGCCCCACGAGAACCAGCGCGTCACCTGCGGATCGGATGCCTCGCGAAACAGCGCTCGCGCGTCCTCCTCGCGCGGGATCCGCACGCGCAGGGTCGGTCCGGTCAGGGCGAGATCGTCCACCGCGGGTAACACTACGAGCATGCGCGCGCTGCTCTACGACATCCACGGCAACGTCCGTGCGCTGGATGCGGTCCTGCGGGACGCCACGCAGCAGGGCGCCGACGAGTACTTCGTCGGCGGCGACGTCGCGCTGTTCGGGCCGTGGCCCGAGGCGACCGTCGAGCGGCTGCGCGAGCTCGCGCCAGCGACCTGGATCCGCGGCAACGGCGAGCGCTGGACGGCCGCGCCCGACGACCTGCCCGCCCCGCTGCGCGCCGCGGCGCAGGCGTCCCGCGAGGCGCTCGGCGACGAGCTCGTCGCCGAGCTCGGCGCGCTGCCCGAGAGCGCGCCGCTCGACGACCGCACGCGGGCATGGCACGGCTCGCCGCTGAGCGACGTGCGGTCGTTCACGGCCGACGACGACGACGACGACGAGCTGCTCGACGGCGCGACCGAGGCGCGGCTGGTCTTCGGCCACACCCACGTGCAGTTTCGCCGCGCCGCGTCCGTCGGCGACATCGAGCTGATCAACCCCGGCAGCGTCGGCATGCCGCTGGACGGCGATCATCGCGCCGCCTACGCGCTGCTGCACGACGACGGCACGATCGAGCACCGCCGGGTCGCCTACGGCCACGGCGACGCCCCGGCGGCACTGCGCGAGCGCTACGGCGATCCGGCGTGGATCCAAGCCCCGCTGTACCGCCTCACGCACGCGCGCTTCGAGCCAACATGAGCGCTGTCGGGCACGGCGCGGGCACGGGCTCGGCCGGCGACCCGCAGCTCGACCTGGCGATCGCGCTCGCGCGCGAGCTGCTGCACGGCTCGGGCGCGCTGCGCGTCAGCGTCGCGGTCGACGGCCCGCGGCCGGCGATCGTGGAGTGCGAGCGACTGCGGGCTGTCGTCGTCCACGACGCCGACGGCAGCGTGCGCGAGCTGCCGCACGACGCCGCGCGCGACGCCGCGCCGGCCGAGCTGCCGTTCATGCGCCGCTTGCCGGCGTTCGAGATCGACGCCGGCGAGGGCCGCGTCGCCGGCGTGCTCGGCGGCCTGGAGATGCTCGGGCGCGCGGTGCGCGACAGCGCGGCCATGCTGCCGGGGGCGAGCGTCGTCGCCGCCGACTACGAGACGAACGACCCCGAGGTCCCGCTCGGGCTGGCCGGCCGCGCGGGCGAGCCGCTGGTCGTCCTGCTCGGCGAGCACGAGTTCGAGCTCGAGCTCGATCAGCCCAGCGCCTGAATCGCCGCGGCCCGATCCTCGGCGACCGTCAGCAGCGTCGTCAGCCCGGTCGTCTCGATGGTGCGGCGCACGGTGCCCTCGTTGCGGCAGGCGACCGCGAGCGCGCCGCCCGCGGCGGCCATCGTCTGGTGCGCGCGGATGATGGTCGCAAGACCGGTGGAGTCGATGAACTGCAGTTCGACGAGATCCAGGCAGACGCGGGTGGTCGTACCGGCCTGCGCGAGCGCCGCCTCGAGCTCGCCGGCCGCGCGCAGGTCAAGCTCGCCGCTGAGCGCCACGACGTGCGCTCCGTCCTGCTCAGAGGACGAGACCGTGAGCTGCGGAAAGTTCAGCGGTCCCATGGCGCCGGATCATCGCGCACGCGCAGCACGAGCAGGGCAAGATCGTCGGCCGCCGGGCCGTCGCTGAACTCGGCGACCGCGGCGTCGAGCTCGGCCGCGAGCGCCGCGGCGTTCGGAAGGCGACCCTGCGCGATCGCGGCGCGCAGCCGCGCGTCGCCGAAGCGCTCGCGCCCGCAGCGCGCATCCGTCACGCCGTCGGTGTACAGCACGAGGGCGTCGCCCGGCGCGAGCAGCAGCTCGACGTCGTGCAGGTTGACCTGCGCGAAGATCCCCAGCAACGCGCCGTGGCGTCCCGCCGGCTCGACGGCGCCGCCGGCGCGGCGCACGAGCGCCGGCGGATGGCCGGCCAGCGCAAGCGTCGCGCGAACCGCGCCCTGCGCCGCGCGAACGGTCACGACGAGCGCCGTGAGATAGAGCCCGTCGCCCCGGCCCTGGTGCTCGAGCGCGTCGTTGAGCTCGCCGAGCATCGCGCTCGGCGCGCCGCCGCGCATCGCGGCCGCGCGCAGCGTGTAGCGCGCGAGGGCGGTCATCTTCGCCGCTTCGACACCCTTGCCGCAGACGTCGCCGATCACGGCGTGCCAGCTGCCCTCGAGGCCTTGGAAGACGTCGAAGAAGTCGCCGACCAGCTCGCCGCCAGCGCCGGCCGGCCGGTAGCGCGACGCCAGCTCGAGGCCCGCCACATGCGGCAGCACCGGCGCCAGCAGCGACTCCTGCAGCGTTCGCGCCAGCGCCGTCGAGCGGCGTGCCTCGCTCTGGGCGACCTCGATCGCGTTCAACAGCGCGATCTCTCCGGAGGCCGAGTGCGACAGCGTGCGCAGCACCTCGATGTCACGCGCGCTCCAGCGCCGCGGCCGGTGATCGACGACGCAGAACGAGCCCAACACCTCGCCGGCGGGCGAGCGCACCGGAAAGCCCGCCCAGGACTTGACGCCGAGCGTCTGGACGAGCGGGTTGCCCTTCGTCCGCGGATCGTGTTCGGCATCGTCGACGAACACCGCGGCGTCGGCGGCGATGACGTACTGGCAGAAGGACTGCTCGACCGGCATCTCGCACTCGCTGGCCACCTGCGCCGGGATCGTGCCGATCGCGCTCTTCCAGAACGAGCGGCGCTCGTCGACGAGCGTGACGAACGCCATCGGGGCTCCCAGCAGCATGGCGGCGAGGCTGGCGAGGCGGTCGAAGTTGTCCTCGGCGCCCGTGTCGAGCAGGCCGGTCGCACGGACGGCCGCCAGCCGGTCCGGGTGAAACACCGCCTCGGGGACGGTCACCACGTCATGGTCGCTGCCCACCTCCGGACGACACTACGCCATCGGCACCTCCGCCGGGGAAGCGCCGACGACGGCCTGGGAGTCCTCGCTGCGAACCAGCACCAGCGTCGCGATGATGCCGACCACGGCGAACCCCGCGCCGGTCATGAAGGCGAGCTGAAAGCCCTCCGTCAGCGCGCCGGGAACGGCCGCCGGATCGCCCTGCGCGGAGCTGAGCAGGTCGGTCGTCTTGGAGCTCGCGATCGTGCCGAGCACAGCCAGCCCGAGCGCCCCGCCGAGCTGCTGCGAGGTGTTGATCAGCCCCGAGGCAAGGCCCGACTTGTCCTGCGAGACGCCGCTGACGGCGGCGATCGTGACCGGCACGAACGCGAACCCCAGCCCGACCGCGGCGATGACCATCGGCCCGAGCAGGTCCGACACGTAGGAGCCCTTGATCGGCACCTGCGCGAACCACAGCAGGGCGAGCGCGACCAGCGCGAGGCCGGCGATCAGGACCTTCTTGAAGCCGAGCCTCGTGACGAGCACCGAGGCCACGCCGGCGGAGGCGATGATCGCCAGCGCGAGCGGCAGGTAGGACAGGCCGGCCTTCAGCGCGCTGTATTCGAGCACCTGCTGCATGTAGCGCGACAGGAAGAAGAACATCGCAAAGATCGACGCCCCGACCAGCAGGCCGACGACGTTGGCGCCCGTCAGCGTGCGCATCCGGAAGATGCCAAACGGCATCAGCGGGTCGCGCGAGCGCAGCTCGATGAACACGAACGCGACTATCAGCACCAGCGCGACAGCCAGCAGCGCGAGCGTCTGCGTCGAGCCCCAGCCCTCGTTGATCGTGTCGACGAGCGCGAACACGAGCAGCGACAGGCCGGCGGTGACCGTCACCGCGCCGAGCGCGTCGAAGTGGCGCAGGTCGGTCTCGCGGCGGCTCTCGACGAGCAGCCGCGGGGCGAGGATCGCCGCGATCACGCCGATCGGCACGTTGACCCAGAGCACCCACTCCCAGCCGAGGTACTCCGTCAGCACACCGCCGAGCAGCACGCCCGCGGCGCCGCCGGAGCCCGACACCGCACCCCAGACGCCCAGCGCCTTGTTGCGCTCGGCACCCTCCTCGAACATGTTCGTGACCATCGACAGCGCCGACGGGGCGAGCAGCGCCGCGCCGAGGCCCTGCAGCGCGCGAGCGGCGATGAGCTGCGTCTCGCTGGTCGCCAGCCCGCCGAGCAGCGAGGCCAGCGAGAACAGGACGAGGCCCACCATGAACAGCCGGCGCCGTCCGAGCAGGTCGGCCATCCGCCCGCCGAGCAGCAGAAAGCCGCCGAACGTCAGCGCGTAGGCGTTGGGAATCCACGTGAGGTCCTCCTCGGAGAACCGCAGGTCCTTTCCGATCGACGGGATCGCCACGTTGACGATCGCGGCGTCGAGGACGATCACGAACTGCGTGGTGGCCAGCAGGGCCAGCGCGAGCCATTTGCGTCGCTGGGCCGCTTCGGCATCGGTCATCGGTGGTACTCCAACTCTGCTCGCGTTAACGTGAAGATCGGTTCCGCTTGACGCGGGCCCAGGCTACGGAAGGACGGTTCCGCTTGTCAACCACCGCTCACCGGTCGCTGCGCGCCGATGCGCGCCGCAATCACGACAAGGTCGTGGCGGCAGCGGCCGCCGCCTTCGCCGAGAGCGGCCTGGAGGCCCAGGTGGAGGACATCGCGCGGCGCGCGGGCGTGGGCGTCGGCACCGTCTACCGCCGCTTCCCGACGAAGGACGCGCTCGTCGAGGCACTCGCCGCCGAGCACTTCGAGCGCCTCGCCGACATCGCCGAGGCGGCGCTCGCCAAGGAGGGGGAGCCGTGGGCGATCTTCTCCGCGGCGATCTGGCGCTCGGCGAACGCGGCCGCCGGCGACGTCTCCTGGTGCGAGATCATCGGCGGCCATCCGAGCGCGGCGCAGGCGGCCGCGCGTGGCAAGCTGCGCCTCGCCACGGCGATGACGACGCTCATCGCGCGCGCGCAGGCGTCCGGCGCGATGCGGGCGGACGCGACGGTCGACGACGTCAGGACCATCATGTGCGGCTTCGGCCACGTCGCGGCCGCACAGCGCGCGGGCGCCGAGCTGGACTGGGAGCGCTACTTGGAGATCGCGCTCGACGGACTGCGGACCCGGTGAGCTGGAGTCAGCGGCTGCTCGCGGCCTTCTTCGCGGTGGCCGGGATGCTGCACTTCCTGCGCCCGCGGATGTACGAGGAGATCATGCCGGACGTTCTGCCGGCGCATCACGAGCTCGTGCTCGCCAGCGGCGCGGCGGAGATCGCGGGCGCCGCCCTCGTCGTCTTCCCGCGCACCCGCCGAATCGGCGGCGTCTGGCTCGCCGCGACGCTCGTCGCGGTCTTCCCCGCCAACGTCAACATGGCACTGTGTCCCGACCGCTACGACTCGATCTCGCCCGCGCTGCTGTGGGCCCGCCTGCCGCTGCAGGGCCTGCTGATCTGGTGGGCGCTGCGTGCGACGCGTCCCGGCATGAGCACCGGCCGATCGGCGCCTTCGGCGACTCACGCAGAAACTTAAAGACAGCCTGAGGCCCCCCTTACCGCGTCTTGAGGTGGGGGGGCCACAATGCTTCGCAGGTTCCCTTCGTCGATCTGGAGACCCCTCCCCCATTCAGATCGACTGCTCGCGCCCCGGCAACGGGGCGCGGAGGCAAGGAACCGCGTGTCGCGCTCCCGATACCTGACGCGACCGCAGACCGCGAGGGTAGGGGCGGTGGACCGATGCCACCGCCCCTCACCCCGCGCGTTTGCCGCCATGTCCCCGGCGGCAGACGCGCAGGCGGAGTTGGCTTTCGGCGGTCACTGACATGACGCTGCACTCCGGCTCCGCCACTCGGTCGTACCCGCGTCTACGAGGAGGCTGTGGCGATCGCGGCGTCGGCCGCCCGACACGTTGAACCAAGGGGCGCATACCGCACGCGAATCGACATGACCAGCGCGACGGTCGGATCGTGTCGAACGAAGCGGTGCATAGCACCCCTCAGGCGACATGATGGCGCGTGTCGTCGCTACGTCGCGGGTCGCAGGCCCGCGGGGCGCCCGCCGCGGCTGGGGCCACGTCCGACACCGTCCCCTGAACGCAGAACGGCCGCGCCCAGGGAGGGGGACGCGGCCGTCTGCTTCTGCGGCTCTGGCTGGGGGTAAGCCGAGCCGCGCGCTACGCGCTGATGGCCTTGGCCTTCGCGCGCGCAGGTTCGAGGGCGACCTGCAGCACCTCGTCAATCGTCATGACCGGATGGAACGTCATCGCCTCGCGGACGTCCTGCGGGACGTCGTCGAGGTCGGCGCGGTTGCGCTCGGGCAGGATCACGTCCGTGAGCCCGGCGGCGTGCGCGGCGAGCACCTTCTGCTTGAGGCCGCCGATCGGCAGGACGCGCCCCTGCAGCGTCACCTCGCCGGTCATGCCGACGGTGTGGCGCACCGGGCGGTCGCTGAGCAGCGAGGCCAGCGCGGTCGTCATCGTCACGCCGGCGCTCGGCCCGTCCTTTGGGATCGCGCCCGCCGGGACGTGCACGTGGAACTCGCGCTCCTCGAAGGCGTCCTCGTCGATGCCGAGGTCCCGGGCGTGCGCGCGCACGTAGGTGAGCGCGATCCGCGCGGACTCCTTCATGACGTCGCCGAGCTGGCCGGTCAGCGTCAGGCCGCCCTTGCCCTTCATGGCGTTGGCCTCGACGAACAGCACGTCACCGCCGACGCCGGTCACCGCCAGGCCGGTCGCCACGCCCGGCACCGCCGTGCGCGCCGCGGCCTCCTGGAAGACCTTCTGGCGTCCGAGCGCCTCGCGCACCGCGTCGACATCGACCGTCACCGGCGCCACCGCCGGATCGGAGGCGATCTTCGTCGCGGTCTTGCGCAGCAGCGTCCCGAGCTCACGCTCGAGCTGACGCACGCCCGCCTCGCGGGTGTACTCGCTGACGACGAGCTTGAGGATGTCGTCCTCGACGATCACCTCGTCCTCGCGCAGCCCGTTGCGCTCGCGCTGGCGCGGCCACAGGTAGTCGCGGGCGATCGCCGTCTTCTCGGCCACGGTGTAGCCGTCGAAGCGGATGACCTCCATGCGGTCCAGCAGCGGCCCCGGGATCGTCTCGGCCATGTTGGCCGTGGCGATGAACAAGACCTGCGACAGGTCGATCTCGATGTCGAGGTAGTGATCGCGGAACGCATGGTTCTGCGCGGGGTCGAGGACCTCGAGCAGCGCCGCCGACGGGTCACCGCGCCAGTCGGCGCCGACCTTGTCGACCTCGTCGAGCATGATCACCGGGTTCATCGTCCCGGCGTCACGCAGGGCACGGACGAGCCGTCCGGCAGGGCGCCGATGTAGGTGCGCCGGTGGCCGCGGATCTCCGCCTCGTCACGGACGCCGCCGAGCGACATGCGCACGAACTCGCGTCCGGTCGCACGGGCGATCGACTCGCCGATCGAGGTCTTGCCGGTGCCGGGCGGGCCGATCAGGGTCAGGATCGCGCCGGCATCTGACGTTCGGCCTTCGGTCCTCGCTAGCTCGGATCTCCGGACGACGTCACCCAGGCCGCGCTCCTCGCGCAGCTTGCGCACCGCGATGTACTCCGTGATGCGGTCCTTGACGTCCTCCAGGCCGGCGTGGTCGGCGTCGAGCACCTCACGCGCATGGACCGGGTCGAGAACCTCGTCGGAGCGCTTGCTCCACGGCACGGCGATCAGCCAGTCCAGGTACGTGCGGATCATCGACGACTCGCCGCTCTGCTCGCCCATGCGCTCCAGGCGATCGAGCTCGCGCTCGGCCTGCTCGCGCACCGCGTCCGGCATGCCGGCCTCGGCGATCTTCGTGCGGTAGTCCTCGGTGACGCTGCCCTGGTCCTCGCCGAGCTCCTTGCGGATCGACTCCATCTGCTGGCGCAGGAAGTACTCGCGCTGCTGCTTCTGGGCGCCCGACTCGACGTCGTCGCGGATGCGACGGCGGACCTGCAGCTCGGCGAGCCGCTCGCGCTGGAACTCGAGGGCGAGCGCCAGCCGCTCGGTGACGTCGAGCGTCTCGAGGATGCGGACCTTCTGGTCGAAGTTCAGGTCGGGGCTGTAGCCGGCCGTGTCGGCCAGCGGGCCCGGGTCGACGATGCCACGCAGGAATGCCGCGACGCGCTCGTCGGCGCCGCGCTCCTCGAGGATCTCCTCGACGACGGCGCGGTACTCGCGCTCGAGCTCACGCGTGCGCTTGTCGACGGGCTTGTCGTCGGGGTGCTCGGTGACCTCCACACGGAGGCGGTCCTGCCCCTCGCTCTGCGCCGAGCCGGAGATGACCCCGCGGGCGATGCTCTCCAGCGACGCGCCACGAGCCCCGCCGGGCAGGCGGATCGAGCCGGTCACGTTGGCGATCGTGCCAACCTTCGCGTACTCACCATCGCGCCGGGGCACGAGCAGCACGCGGTCCTCGCCGGTCGCGTCGACCGGGAGATTGAGGTCCATCGTGGGAAAGATGACTGTGTCGTCCAGCGGGATGAGGAGCAGCTTTTGCATGTTCTGCCGGGTCTCCTAAGTTCGTTGCGTGCACAACTATACCCAACGCGCTTACGAAACATGAGTTGAGCCGCTGGCGCTGAGATCTTATGCATCAGCGTAGTCATGCTCGGCCGGACGTCCGGCGGGCCCTGCGGCAGCGGCCGGCGCGGCCTGCGCTGCGCGCGAGGCGCGCCCTCCGGGCGCTCAGCCGTCGAGGAACAGGTCGACCTGCAGGTCGGCGTCGGCGACGTACGCGTACCCGCTCAGGTCGGTGACGCCGGCATCCGCGAGAACCTCGTCGTCGACGAAGAAGTTGCCCGTCGTCGTGCGCGCGGGCCGGGTGAGGATGTGGTGCGCCGCGTCGGCGACGATCTCCGGTCGCCGCGAGCGCGCCATCGCGGCGTCGCCGCCGAGCAGGTTCTGGACCGCGGCCGTCGCGATGATCGTCCGCGGCCACAGCGAGTTGAAGGCAATGCCCGCGTCGGCGTGCTCGCACGCCATGCCGAGGGTGCACATGCTCATGCCGAACTTCGCCAGCGTGTAGGCCAGGTGCGGGCCGTACCACTTCGGATCGAGGCTCAGCGGCGGGCTGAGCGTCAGCACGTGCGGGTTCTCCGCCTCGCGCAGGTACGGCACGCACGTGCGCGAGAGCAGGAACGTGCCGCGCGTGTTGACGTCCTGCATGAGGTCGTAGCGCTTCATCGCGACCGTCGTGCTCGGGCTGACGTCGATCGCGCTGGCGTTGTTGACGACGATGTCGATGCCGCCGAAGCGCTCGAACGTCCGCTCGACGGCGTCGCCGACGGCGATGTCGTCGCGTACGTCGCCGACGATCGCAAGCGCCTGTCCGCCGGCCGCCTCGATCTCCTCCGCGGCGCTGTAGATCGTGCCCTCCAGGCGCGGATGTGGCTGGGCGGTCTTCGCGAGCAGCGCGATGTTCGCGCCGTCGCGGGCGGCGCGCAGCGCGATCGCCAGGCCGATGCCGCGGCTGCCGCCGGACATGAGGATCGTCCTGCCCGCCAGGCCGGTCATGTCAGCAGGTCAGCGTAGCCGCGCGCGACGAGCCGCTCGTCGGCGATGCCGAGCACCTCGCGCAGCTGCTCGACGCGGTCGCGCTCGACCTCGAGCCCGCCCGGCGCGGTCGCAATCGCCTCGAGCTCGACGAAGTGCCCGAGGCCCGTGACCCGATCGAGGTGGATGCGCACGTTGCGCCACAGCAGCAGGCGGCGCGCCTTCTCGACGACGCAGCGCACGCCGAGCGAGTCGCTCAGCGCGTCGATCAGCGCGAGGTGGTCGGCGACGGTGACGACGCGATAGAGGCTGACCTTGGGGCCGGCGAGCTCGGCGCGGTCGTAGGCGATCAGCTCGGCGGGATGCGGCGGCGCCTCGCGCAGCTTCAGGCGGCCGATGACGGCGTAGAAGTACGTGTCGCGCTGGTGCATGAGGCCGCAGTCCTCGGCTCCCAGCCCGAGCGCGGCGTGCAGCGTCGCCTGCGGATCCAGGTCGATCGCCTTGACCTCGAGGTTGCGCTGCTTCCCCGGCATCGCGACCGGACCAGCCCGGCGAGCGGGGTCAGTACCCGAGCCGGGCGAGCCGCTCACGCTCGGCGCGGCGCTTGGCTTCGCGCTGCTCCTTGCGGTTGCGCTCGCGCTCGCGCCGTTCCTGGTCCTCGTCGTGACCGGTGACGATGCGGATGCTCGTGCGCAGCTTGCCGTCCTGCGCGTGCGAGGCGAACTCCGAGCGGCTCGGACGGTCGTCGCGCCGCGGACGGCCGCCTCCACCGGAGCGCTGCGCGCCAGGGCGGCGACCACCTGGACCGCGCTCGGAGCGCTCGGACTCGGGCGGGCGCGGCAGCAGGGCCTTGACCTCGCGCACGGGCGTCGCGGCGAGGCGAACCCAGGCGTTGAAAACGGGATCGCCGGGCTTCATGCCCTCGGCGGACTGCGCACAGACGGCGGCCCACTTCAGCGGCTGGCCCTTCTCGTCCTGCTTGGGCTTGAGCGCCTCCTTGATGATCTCGGCGCCGCCGACGCGCTCGATCGCCGCCGTGACGCGCGCCGGCGAGGTCGGCGAGCGGTCGGCACCGGGCGCGCTGGGCTCCTCGGCGGCGGAAGCGGCGGATCCCTCGGCGGCGGCGGCCTGCTCGGCGGCGGCGGCCTGCTCGGCGGCGGGGGCCGGCTCGGCGGCGGGCTGCTCCGCGGCGGGCGCGGACTCGGACTCGGCGGCGGCTTCTGCGGTGACCTCGGTCGCCGCACCCTCGGCCGTGGCGGCCGCGGGCTCGTCGGCGGTGGCGGCGTCCTGTCCGGCCGTCGGCAGCGTGCCGCCACGGCGAAGCTCGGTCAGAGCGGAGAAGAAGGCGCGGCGGTGACGCTCGGCGGCCGACGGACGGCGGCGGCGCTTGCGCGTGGGCAGCGTGGCCTTGACGGTCGGCAGCGGCTTGGGCTCGGCCGCGACGCCGAGGATCCTTGGGCCGACGGCGGGCCGCTCGACGTCGGGGGTGACGGCGACGGCCGGCGGCGCGGGCTCGGCGGCAGCCTCCGCGACAGCCTGGGCCGGTGCGACTGGCTCGGAGATCGGCTCGCCGGAAGCAGCGTCGGCGGCGGCGGGCTGCTCGGCGGCGGGCGCAGGCGCCGGGGCCTCGGCGACGGCCTCCGCGATCGGCTCTGCGCTGGCGGCGGCGGGCTCCGAGCTGGCGGGCTCCGGCACCGAAGGTGCGGAGTCGGGGGCGGCGATCGGCTCTGCGCTGGCGGCGGCAGGCTCCAAGCTGGCGGGCTCCGGCACCGAAGGTGCGGAGTCGGGCGCGGCGGGCGGCTCGGCCTGGCCGTTGGACTCCGAAAGCGGCGCCGGCTCGGTGCCGGAAGCGGGCGCGACGTCTTCACCGGGTGCGGCGGCCGCGTGCGCGGTCGTGCTCTCCCCGTTGGGCTCCAGTGCCGTCTGGCCGTCAGGATCGGCCGTCATTTCGGCTGACGAATCGCCGGTCACCGACGTGAGGTTATCGAGGCTTGAGGCAATGCTGCACCGTCATCGCAAAATCTGTCGCCATCCGTCCATTCGAGGGCACCGGTCACCTGACCGGAGTGCCCTGTCACGTGACCGGAACGTCGGGCGTCGCCGCGATTGCCGCGGCCGAGACGATCAGGTGAACGTGGGCGAAACGCTCCGTCAGCGAGTCGCCGAGCGGCATCGCCAGCGCGAGCGCGAGCAGCTCGCGAATCGACGCGCACAGCGGCGCCTGCGGTGCGTCGTCGCCGACGAGCGTCGCCAGCCGCGCCAGGTCGATCATCTCGGCGTTGTCGCCGCCGCCGATCGCGATCCCGAACGCGGCCTGGAGGAAGTACTCGACGCGGGCGAGCAGCGGGTCGCGGCGGATCCGCCCGTCGCCGACGGCGGGCCCGAAGTCGAGCGTCTCCTCGCGCGTGACGAGCCGCTCGAGCTGCTGCCCCATGACGCTCTCGAGCTGGGCCGGTGTCAGCCCCGCCTGCAGCGCCGGCCGCAGCGACGAGATGATCGTCGACGGCGGCGTCCCGAACGGGATGTCGGTCGCGAAGAGGATCTGGCCCGGCGGGATGTGCGAGTAGAGGGCGAGCTGGTCGGCGGCGCTGAACCACGCCGTGTCGAAGAAGACGTTCGGGTACTCGTGGATGCGCTGCCAGATCCAGGCGAGGTCGCAGACGGCGCAGTGCGCGAGGATGAACCGCGCGTTCGGAAACTCCCTGGCGAACTCGAGCACGTGGACGCCGAGCGCCGGGATCCCGCGGCCGGCGTGCAGGAGGATCGGCAGGTGCTCCTCCTCCGCGAGGGCGACGATGTCGCGCACGCCGGGCTCGTCGAGGTCGAACAGCTCCGCGCGCGGGTGCAGCTTGACGCCGCGCGCGCCGGCGGCGATGCAGCGCCGGATCTCGCCGACCGGATCGGCGCGGGGATCCACGCGGCAGAAGGCGACCAGCTCCCCGCCGGAGTTCGCTGCCGCGGCGATGACGAGGTCGTTGGCCGGCGGATAGCCGCCGGGCTCGTGCATCGGGAACACGACCGCTCGCGATCCGGTCGGCGCGAGCGTCTGGAGCAGCTCCTTGCCGGTGCACTTGAAGCCGTCGGGATCGTTGACGCCGATGTGCGTGTGGGCGTCGAAGAGCGTGACCGGCGGCAGGAGCCCGAGCGTCTGTTCAGACCATGGGCTCAGCAGGTCGTCGGCGTACACGCGGGCAGTCTACGGGTGCGATGCGTGACACCGTCGGGCAACGGGCATACACTCCGCCAGGGTGAGTTACGGCAACGGGAACGTGGGAGTGTGCTCGTGCGGCGATATGGCGATCGCCGCGTGTCACCGCTGCGGGAGCATGGTCTGCCACACGCACGCGCGCATGCTCCCTGACGCGCCCGATGGCATCTCCCCCGACGCGCTGAGCCGCTTCGAGATCGCGATCCGCGCCGGCGGCCCCTACTGCGAGTCCTGCCGCGCCGACATCGGCAGCTACGCCCTCGCCCAGGCGATCAACGCGCCACGTGCACAGCTTCCCGAGCACTGGCTCGATCGCGCCATCGCGCTGAACGGCGACCAGACGCGCAGCGATCTCGAGAAGCTCGAAGACGCCGACCTGCCCGCGTCGCTCACGCCCAAGGACGTGGCGCAGGAGTTCCTGCGCCGCATCGGCCAGCGGCCGATCGAGCGCGTCCCGATCTCGCCGCCGACGCTCATGCGCTCGCCCGAGTTCGTCGAGGGCTGGTCGGTCGACTGCCGCCGCACGGAGTACAGCGCGGCGGGCGGCCCGTCGGCGCGCTACTCGCTGCCGTGCCTCATCTCGACGGAGGGCGAGCTGCTCGGCCCGGCCCTCGAGGAGGGCGAGCGGCACGGCCAGACGTGGTGGGTCGTGCCCGACTCCGACATCGAGCTCGCGCGCCTCGTGCGGGGCGTCGCGCAGCTGCTGCTGCTCAGCGCGTTCGCGCCGCCGTCGCAGTCGTCGGGCTGACCGCTACCACGGCGCAGCGCCGCCGGGGCGCAGCAGGCGCCAGCGCCAGAGCGCGCCGACGCTGGTGTCGTCGCGCTCGCCCTCCTTCGCGAAGCCCGCCTTCTCCAGCACCCGCACCGACGCGTTGGGCTCGGCCAGCGTCTGCGCGACCACGGCCTCCACGCCGGGCGCCGCCCACGCCTCGCCCAGCAGCGCGCGTACCGCGGCGTTCGCCACGCCGCGCCCGCGCCAGCCGGGCGCGACCGCGTAGCCGATCTCGACCGTCCCATCCTGCGGCGGCCCCTTGAAGCCACCCCAGCCGACGAGCGTCGGCGGGTCGTCGCAGACGAAGAAGCGGGTTCCCCAGAGCGTGCCGCCGGGATCGCGCGCGACGGTGTCGCGCGCGCGCACGACCGACTGCCCGAAGACCTCCCAGCCGTCGGCGACGTCGTGGCCGAGCGCCTGCGCCAGCGCCGCGCGGCCCGCGAGCGCGGCATCGAGCAGCGCGACGTCGGGGGTGAGAAGGCGGATGTTCACGTCACACACCGATCCAGCGCAACGGCGTGGAGTCGATCGTCGGGCTGCCCGATGTTCCGAAGATCCCTCAAGGCGTCTTGCGATGATCCCGCACGACGCCGGATCGATCCGGCCGGCGGACCACCACCCCCAGGAGGTACTGCGAATGGCGACGACCAGTCAGCACGAAGCCGAGCAGGTCGAGCGCGCCAACACGACGGATGCGACGCCGGTCGTCTTCGTCCACGGGCTCTGGCTGCTGCCCAGCAGCTGGGACCGTTGGGCCACCGTCTTCGAGGAGGCCGGCTACGTCGCGCTGACGCCGGGCTGGCCCGACGATCCGGAGACGGTCGAGGAGGCCAAGCAGCATCCGGAGGTCTTCGCGAACAAGACCGTCGGCCAGCGCTGACCACTTCGAGCAACTCATCCGCAGGCTGGAGCGCCAGCCGGCCGTCATCGGGCACTCCTTCGGCGGGCTGCTCACGCAGGTCCTCGCCGGGCGCGGCTGCTCGGCCGCATCCGTCGCGACTCCATTTCGCGGCGTCCTGCCGCTGCCGATCTCCGCGCTGAAGTCCGCGTCGCCCGTCCTGACGAACCCGGCCAACATCCACCGCGCGGTACCGCTCACGTACGAGCAGTTTCGCTTCGGCTTCGCCAACGCCGTCAGCGAGGACGAGGCCAGGCAGCTCTACGACACGTTCGCGGTGCCGGCACCGGGCGCTCCGCTCTTCCAGGCGGCGACGGCCAACCTGAACCCATGGACCGAGGCGAAGGTCAACAGCAAGAACCCCGATCGCGGGCCGCTGCTGATCATCTCCGGGGAGAAGGACAACACGGTCCCGTGGGCGATCGCCAACGCCTCCTACAAGAAGCAGAAGCGCAACGCGGCCGTCACGGAGATCGTCGAGCTCCCGAACCGCGGCCACGCGCTGACGATCGACAGCGGCTGGCGCGAGGTCGCCGACACGGCGCTGGCGTTCGTCAAGCGCTTCGCCTGAAGCGGCGTCGGGCTGGTTTCCGCGGCTTCGGCAAGGACGTCTTGCCGGAGAAATGCGCGTTGCGATGGGGTGGCTGGCATGTGTCCAAACCGCAACCAAGGCAGGGACAACGTTGATGACTGACGAGTGGCGCAGCATCGAGCGCGGACTGTTCGAGTCCCCTGACGGCCAGTGGCGCATCGCCAACCCCTGGAAGCTCCGCACGGAGCTGCGTCATCGCTGGCTGGTCGCCCAGCGCCGGGCCAGCGGCTCAGGCTGGTGCATGCACGACGGCGACCACGCCAGCCTGGAGGACGCTCGCGCCTATGTCGAGGCCCGCAGACGTGACGACGCCGTGACCGCTGGCGTCCCAACTGCTCGTTCCGAGAGCAGTTGGGAGAGCGGTCCAGTGGAGACGGCGGGAATCGAACCCGCGTCCGCGATCGCGTAACGGTGACGTCTACGAGCGTATCCGGCGCTCTGATCTCGCCCTCAGGTCGCCTCGCCGGCGGGGTTCCTGAGGGCCAGCTCCCTGAGATTTCCCCGGTTCGGCGGGAGCGGACCTCCCCGGGTGAGCCGACATCTGATTCCGGCGATCCCCACGGTCGGCAGGCGGGGGCCAGAACCTCACTCGCCTAGTTTGAGCTAGACAGCGAGGGCGTACTCGTGAGAGTCCGCACGTATGGTTTTGCCAGGTGTTTTGCGAGGCCTCCTGGCACCTCGGCTCGCAACCACCGTCACGAAGTCGACCACGTCGAAGCCATGTCGTCCCCGTGTCGGTACGCCCTCCAGTCTAGATGGTCGGTCCCGCCATCGCCACCGGCCCCGCCGGCAGCGGTCCGGGCCCACACCGGGCTACGGCGTCGCTGACGGCTCCTCCGGTGGCGGCTCGGGCGCCGGCTCGGGCGCCGGCTCGGGCGCCGGCTCCGTCGGCGGCGTGGTCGTCGTCTCCGGCGGCGGGACGGTGGTCGTCTCCACCGGCGGCACGCTCACGGTCGGCTCGACGGGCTCGGTCTGCGTCCCGCTCGGCGTCGTCGTCGTGGTCGTCGTCGACGGCCGCGCGGACTTCTTCTGCCCGCCGAAGAACGTCGTCTGGCGATCTCCGCCGGACGCCGCGCTTCCGGCGAGGAACTCGGGCACCGTGATGATCACCGCGGCGACGAGGAAGCCGAGCAGACCGGTCACGACCGCCACCTTCCAGGTCCGCCGCGGCGTGACGTGCGAGCTGCCGGCGATCTCACCGTGCTGGGCGACGCGCTCGTCCTCGGGCTCGAAGGGCTGCACCGGGTCGTACGGCTCGTCGGGACGACCGGCGCTGCGCACCACGCCACGCACCGGCACCGCCCGCGTGACGACGTCGGCCGGCTTGGCGAGGGCCTCCTTGAGGAGCGCGACGAGCACCGGGGTGAGCGCCGCCGACGCAAGCGTTCCGGGCGCCCAGACCTCGGACGTCACGTAGGCCGCGCAGGCGGAAGCGACGGCCGTGATGACGAGGGTCTGAAGGTCGACCCCGCCACCGCTGGATCTGTTTGAAGCGCTCACGAACGTCGGCGCTGCCCACTGGCGAGCATGGCTAAGCGTGTACGAAGCAGACGCTTAACGTAGTGCGACGCGGTTGCGGGCGACCCCGATCGACGCGAACGCGCCGAATCGCACAAGTACGCGTTCGGCGTGAAATATCCTGGGCGGCATGACCGTCGAAGATGTCTCCTGGGACCTTTCACCACTCGTCCACGGCGAGGACGACGCCGGCGCGGACCGCCTCATCGACGAGGCCGCCGAGCGCGCGCAGGCGTTCGCCGACAGCTACGCGGGCCGTCTCGCCGACCTGACCGGTGCGGAGTTCGCCGCCGCGGTGACCGAGCTGCAGGAGATCTCCGAGCTCGCCTCGCGTTCGGGCCACTACGCGATGCTGCGCTTCAGCATCGACACGGCGGACCCGCAGATCGGCGCGCTCATGCAGCGCATGCAGGAGAAGAGCACGGCGATCGAGACCCAGCTGCTGTTCTTCGAGCTCGAATGGGCGGCGCTCGACGACGACCGCGCCGACGAGCTGCTGGCCGCCGACGGCATCGACACCGCGCGCCACTTCCTGCGCTCCGCGCGGCGCTACCGCCCCCACCTGCTCTCCGAGCCCGAGGAGAAGATCCTCGCCGAGAAGGCGATCTCCGGCAGCTCGGCCTGGTCGCGGCTCTTCAGCGAGCAGGTCTCGGCGCTGCAGGTCGCGCTGCCCGACGAGGACGAGCCGGTGGCGCTGGACGCGGCACTCGCACGGCTCATGTCGCCCGACCGCCACGTGCGCCGCACGAGCGCGGAGGCGGTCACGGCGGCGCTCGCCCCTGGCCTGCGCACGCGCGCCTACATCTTCAACACGCTGCTGCACGACAAGGCCGTCGACGACCGCCTGCGCCACTACGACAACTGGCTGGCGGCGCGCAACCTCGCCAACGAGGCCTCCGACGAGTCCGTCCAGGCGCTGCTGAGCGCGGTCCGCAACCGCTACGAGATCCCGCGGCGCTGGTACCGCCTCAAGGCGCAGCTGCTGGGCCTCGAGCGGCTCGCCGACTACGACCGCATGGCGGCCGTCACGCAGGACGACGAGCCCGTCGAGTGGGAGGACGCCAAGCAGCTCGTGCTGGCCACGTACGCCGAGTTCACGCCGCAGCTCGGCGATCCGGCGCGCGCGTTCTTCGACGACAACCGCATCGACGCGCCGCCGCGGCCGGCCAAGCGCGGCGGCGCGTTCGCCGCCTACACGGTCCCCTCCGAGCACCCCTACCTCATGCTCAACTACACGGCCAAGCGCCGTGACGTGCTCGTCCTCGCGCACGAGATGGGCCACGGCCTGCACGCCGAGCTCGCCCGCCCGCGCGGCGTGCTCGAGCAGGGAACGCCGCTGACGCTCGCCGAGACGGCGTCGGTGTTCGGCGAGACCCTCGTCTTCGGCCGCCTGCTCGACCAGGCGCCGACGCCGGAGTCGCGCCTGTCGCTGCTGGCCGAGTCGATCGAGGGCTCGATCGCGACGGTCTTTCGCCAGACGGCGATGAACCGCTTCGAGGACCTCGTCCACAACGCCCGCCGCCAGGAGGGCGAGCTCGCGGTCGAGCGCCTCAACGAGCTGTGGACCCAGTCGCAGGAGGAGATGCTGGCCGACAGCGTGGAGCTGACCGACGGCTACCGCTCGTGGTGGTCCTACGTACCGCATTTCATCTCGACGCCGGGCTACGTCTACGCCTACGCCTACGGCCAGCTGCTCGCGCTGTCGATCTACAAGCGCTACGTGGACGAGGGCGAGTCGTTCGTGCCCAGCTACCTGGAGCTGCTGCGCGCCGGCGGCTCGCGCAGCCCCGAGGAGCTCGGCCAGCTCGTCGGCATCGACCTCACCGATCCCGGCTTCTGGGACAGCGGACTGGACCTCGTCGAGGCGCAGCTCGAGGAGGCCGAGGCCGCCGCCCACGAGGCGCTCGCGCGCACGTAGGCGGTCGGGCCCATGGTGGCCGCGTCTGGTCCGCTCAGGCCGGCTGCACGCCGGGCGCGCCGTTGACCACCGCGAACGATGCGCTCGTCGCGATCGCCGAGCCGGGCCGGCTGACCACCGGCACGACGCGCACGTCGGTGCGCCAGCGCTCGGCGTCGAGCTCGCAGCGCATGTAGCCGCGCTGGTCCTCGAAGAACTTCAGGTGCGGGTTGGCGGCGAGCATGGCGTCCTGGTTCTCCGCCGTCCCGTCGCCGGTCGTGGCGATCGAGCTGCCGACGAACTCGCTGCCGATCGTCGCCGACGCGGGATCGTCGAAGTCCGCCTTGAGGTCCGCCACCCAGGAGCGGTGGACGTCGCCGGTCAGGACGACCGGGTTGGGCACGCGGCGGGTCTGCACGTGCGCGAGCAGCCGGTCGCGGCCGGCCTTGTAGCCATCCCAGGCGTCCATCGAGAAACGCTGCGGCGGCCCCGGATCGCTGTCGCGCTGCGCCGGGCGAGCGTGTGACGCAGGCGTGAAACGCTGGCGCGAGGACATATCGAGTACCTCGTCGCACGTTGTCAGAATGGATGGCGATGAGTCAGCACTGGCCAGCACCCCCCGGCTTCACCCCCGCTCCACCCGTCGACGAGCCGCTCGCCCCTGCGCCGGAGGCGTCCGCCGCGCGCGGACCTGCGCCGGCACCAGAGCGCGACGAGCGGCCGTGGTGGCGGCGCAGCCTGTCGCTGCTGGCGGTCGTCGGGCTACTGGCGCTGAAGTGGGGCAAGGCCGCGCTGCTGCTGCTGCCCAAGGCCAAGGTGCTCACGACCTCCGCAACGATGCTCGTGTCGATCGCCGCCTACAGCCTGATCTGGGGCTGGAAGTTCGCGCTGGGCTTCGTGGTGCTGCTGTTCGTGCACGAGATGGGGCACGTCATCCAGCTGCGCCGCGAGGGGATCGAGGCGAGCGCACCGATGTTCATCCCGTTCCTCGGCGCCGCGGTGATGGCCAAGTCGCTCGGCGACGACGCGACCGCCGAGGCGCGGGTCGGTCTCGCCGGCCCGATCCTCGGCACGCTCGGCTGCCTCGCGCTGCTGCCGATCGCGTTCTCCACCGGCGAGGACTTCTGGTACGCGCTGATCTTCACCGGCCTGTTCTTGAACCTCTTCAACCTGCTGCCGGTGGTGCCGCTGGACGGCGGCCGCGCGATGGCGGCGCTGTCGCCGTGGATGTGGTTCGTCGGCCTGTTCGCGATGCTCGTGCTGACCTTCGCCTATCCCAACCCGATCATCATCCTGATCCTCCTGCTGGCGGGCTTCGAGACGTACCGGCGCTGGAAGGCGCGCAAGTCCGGCGACCCGGCCGTGCTCGCCTACTACCGCGTCAAGCCCGCCCACCGGCTGGCGATCCTCGCCGTCTACCTGGGGCTGATCATCGTCTGCGCGGTCGGGATGGGGCTGACGTTCGTCGAGCGCGACATCCCGGCCTGAGCGCCGCGCGCCACCTCCCGGCCTACGCACCGGGCAGTTCTTACTAGGGTGTCGGCATGGCCGAGATCACGGTCGAGCGCCTGACCAAGCGCTACGGGGAGACTCTCGCGGTCGACGACCTGTCCTTCACGGTGCAGGCCGGTCGCGTGACCGGCTTCCTCGGGCCCAACGGTGCGGGCAAGTCGACGACGCTGCGCGCTCTGCTGGGACTCGTGCGCCCGACGAGCGGGCGCGCGCTGGTCATGGGCAAGTCCTTCCACGAGCTGCAGGACCCCGTGCGGGCCGTCGGTGCGGCGCTCGACGCCCACGACGTGCACCCGGGCCGCTCCGGCCGCGGCCACCTGCGCACGCTCGCCGCCGCCGCCGGCCTGCCAAGCTCGCGCGTGGACGAGGTGCTCGACATGGTCGAGCTGACGCCGGCGCGCGACCGCCGCGTGAAGGGCTACTCGATGGGCATGCGCCAGCGCCTCGCGCTGGCCGCCGCGCTGCTCGGCGATCCGCGGATCCTCATGCTCGACGAGCCCGCCAACGGCCTCGATCCGCAGGGCATGCGCTGGCTGCGCGACATCCTCGTGAGCCTGGCCGGCGAGGGCCGCGCGGTGCTGATCTCCAGCCACGTGCTCTCCGAGGTCGAGCAGACCGTCGACAGCGTCGTCGTGATCGGCGCCGGCCGGCTGGTCATGCAGGGCTCGCTCGCCGAGCTGGTCAAGGGCGATCGGCGGCCGGCGCTCGTGCGCTCGCCGCGCGCCGACGAGCTGCGCGAGCTGCTGGAGGACGCCGGCGCCAGCGTCGCGACCGACGGGCGGCCGGATTCGATGCACGTCCACAACGCGTCGCTGGAGGAGATCGGCACGCTGGCGGCCGAACACGGGATCCCGATCTTCGAGCTCACGCACGAGGTGACGACGCTCGAGGATCGCTTCCTCGAGCTCACCGGCCAGAGCGGGAACGTGCGATGAGGGCGCTGAAGTCCGAGTGGCTGAAGCTCGTCTCGGTCCGCACGACGTGGGGCCTGCTGGGCGCGATGGTCCTGATCGAAGGGCTGGCCGCCGGCCTGGCGACCGGGCTCGGCGACGTCGACGACCTGCGCAAGGGCAACGTCTCGACGTTCATCATCGGCACGCATCTGGCGACGGTCTTCATGTTCACCCTGGGCGCGCTGCTGTCGACCAACGAGTTTCGCCACGGGACCGCGAACTCGACGTTCGTGATCACCCCCAAGCGCGAGCGCGTGATCCTCGCGAAGCTCGCGGTCGGCTTGGCGGTCGGGGTCGTCGGCGCGCTGCTGTACATCGCCGTCCACGCCGGGCTCGGGCTGTCGATCCTCTCCTCACGCGGCGTCGACGTGGACTCCGACCTCGCCGTCAACGGCTACCTCGGCGTCGGCGTCGGGCTCGTGCTCGGCTGCCTGTTCGGCGTCGGGCTCGGCGCGCTGCTGCGAAACCAGGTGCTGACGATCATCGTCGGGCTCGTGCTCTTCCTGCTCGCGGGAACGCTGGCGCTGTTCATCGGCAACGACGTCGGCCAGTACTTCCCCGGCGAGGCCCTGCTGGCGCTGCAGAACACGCCCAACGTGGATCTGCTCAGCCAGACCGACGGGGGGTTCGTGCTGGCGGGCTACTGCGTCGCCCTGGGGATCGCCGGGATGGTGCTCACGCGCGAGCGAGAGATCGGCTAGCTCCGGCCACCCGCGAGCGTGCCGCCGCGGCGCTCAGCGGTAGGCCGCCTTCGGCGCGCGGTCGTCCGACAGCGAGTCGCGCGAGCGTTGGTGAAGACCGTGATCAGCCGACGGTCGCCGGGGTCGAAGTACAGGTGGCTCTCCGACGGCCGGTCGAGGTTGGGCTGCTCGACACGAACGGCATCCCGAGCACGCCCTCCCAGAAGTCGATCGAGGTCTGGCGGTCGGCCCCGACGATGGTGATGTGGTGAACGCCCTGGCTCTGGAGCTTGCGCATGGTTCCCAGAGTGCCACGAGGTGCGGCCGCGCGTGCGGCCACGGCAAGCGCGCAGCTCGGGCACCAGGCGGTGCCAGTACCAGGCGTGGCCGCCGGCGCCGGGGATCAGGACGTACGTGGCCATGCCTGCCTCGTCTCTAGCGCCGGACCTCGCGCAGCGCCCGGTCCATCTCGCGCTTGGTCTCGCGCTCCTTGAGCGCATGGCGCTTGTCGAACTGGTCCTTGCCCTTGGCGACGGCGATCTCGACCTTCGCGCGACCGTCGGAGAAGTAGATCCGCGTCGGCACGAGCGTCAGGCCCTTCTCCTTGACCTGCGCCGCCAGCTTGTCGATCTGGCGGCGGTGGGCGAGCAGGCGACGGTCGCGCTCGGGCTCGTGGTTGGCGCGGGCGGCGGGGCCGTAGGGCGGGATGTGGACGTTGTGCAGGTACAGCTCGCCGTCGCGGATGAGCGCGTAGCCGTCCTTCAGCTGCGCTCCGCCCTCGCGCAGCGCCTTGACCTCGGTGCCCTGCAGCGCGATCCCGCACTCGATCTTCTCGAGCAGCTCGAAGCGATACGACGCGTAGCGATTGGACGCGACGTCACCGGGTGCCACCTTGCGCTTCTTGGCCTTGGCCATCAGCCGAGCTTAGTGGCCGGCCGTCAGTCAACGGCCCCGTGACGGCGTCCCTGTCAACTGAGCTGCGGGCCCTTGTGAGCAACGATCGCGACGTAGTGGATCGGATCTGCGGCCATCGTCAGGCGATGACGGAACCGCTCGCGCCGCACGATCTCGCCCCAGTCGCCGCGCCGCTCGAACTCGGCGAGATAGTCGCCGAAGTCGCTCGCTCCCGGCTTGGCCAGATCTTCGTTGACGCTGACCGCAAACCACGCGTCGCCGGCGAACGCGCTCCACAGCCGGTGGAAGCTGCCGGCCGAGATGTGCCCGAGCCCGAGCGCCCCGGCGGCGACCAGGCCGTTGAGCTGCTGCGTGCGGATGAGCTCGCCGGCCTGCGGGAGGTCGTCGGTGTCGCCGACCAGGTACTCGGCGTACAGCCCGGGCCGGTCGCGCAGCGCGGCATCGCGCGCAGCGGCGAGGCTGTCGGAGGCCACGAGCCGCGTGACGCCGCGCGCGCGCAACTCCTCCCCCACGACGCCGTTGCCCGCGCCCAGGTCGAAGACGCCAAGCCCGCCGGGGTCGACGCCCCCGGCGCGGGCGCACGACACGACGAGCTCGGCGAGCTTGCTCGGCGAGGCGCACTGCAGCCGGTGCTGGACGACCTCCTCGTACAGGCCGGGGAGGGCGTACACCCGGGCGTACTCGTGCAGGCGAAATCGCTCGCGGCTCCCGTCGGCGTGCGTGACGAGGAGCGCCTCCTGCGTCTGGTCGCCGTCCGCGCTGGGCTCGAGCTCGACCTCGTAGTCCGCGTTGCCTGACTGCGGTGTTCGGGCCTGCTGCGCCTGCTCGCTCATCGTCGTCTCCAGGATTGGCTTGTCGCTTGGGTCTCAGCTACCCCGATGAGCCGGTCGAGGCGCAGCGCCTACACGCCAGCCCGGGTCGCGGGCGCCATCGTAAGAGCCAGCGGCGTCGTGACGCCAAGAGGGCATGAACGCTCCGTCGACAGCCAGGCGCCAGCGCTTGTGGGTCGTCCAGAAACGTTGTGCTCGAAACCGCGGGATGCCGGCGCCGCCAGGCAAGGACGCAGGATCGAAGGTGTGCCTCTGGCACATCGAGATCCGAGGACGCCGCATGGCGGTGATCGGCGCCCGCGGTTTCGGGTGCAACGTTTGTGGACGACCCACTAGGTCCGCGGGAGAAGCTCGTCGAGAGCGCCGACCACAGCTGCACGCAGGTGATCGTGCTGGGGGCCGAGCGCGTAGCGCGGATCATGCAGGTCCGGGTAGCGCCAGACCGGTCCGTGGCGCAGCTCCTCCGGCTCCCAGAGGTAGCGCGGGAAGACATGACCGTGCAGGCGCGGATAGGCGTTGCCGAGGACTTCGTAGTTGATCCGCCACAGCTGCGCGTCCAACCGCGTGCAGGCCGTCATGACCGCCTCGCCGAGCAGCGCGAGGTCGTCCAGGAACACCGTGCGTTGCGGTCGCGGCAGGTCGGTCAGATGGTCCGCATCGCCGTCGTGCAGCAGCAGGCAGTACCCCGGCAGCCGCTGGTGGTCGCCGATCACCGCCCACCCGCTGGGCAGCCGGCGCAGCACGGTGGGGTTCTCCCCTCGCCGCGCGGCCTGGATGGGCTCGGCGCGCCAGGCGCTCGGGCCATCCGTCACGTCTGTGCCTCGCGGTGTACGAGCTGCGTGAACACGGTGTGCGCGACCTGAAGGAGGTGACGGTCCTCACCGCGAGCCGCGATGAGCTGCAGCCCGACCGGCAGGCCGTCGCGGTCGATGCCACAGGGCAGGCTGACCGCCGGGTGTCCCGTGAGGTTGACGGTCCACGTCAGCGCCACGGACATGTGCTCGCCTGGCCCGGCGTGACCGTGCGAGCCCGCCGGCGTCGTGGGACAGACCAGCACACGGCCGCATCTCGCCGGATCACCGCTGACGTGGGCGCCGCGGGATCGGCGCGGCAGGCGCGCCAGGCCGGGGCCGGGTCCGACAGCCACGGTCCCTGCGGTGCCTGCTCGACGTCGAGCACAGCGGCGCGGACGAGCGACGCGACGGCGCCGTAGGCGACGGCCACCGTCGTCTCGTCGAGCCAGCGCCGCACACCGGGCTGGCCCAGAGTCGGCGCCCAGACGGCGCGCACCGGCCCCGGGGTTGGCCTGGTCAGCGCGTCGTGCAATGCCAGCTGCTGATCGGTGACGACATCGAGGTACAGCGCTGCGTCGGCGATGGTCGTGGCCAGCGGGGCGTGCTCGGCAGTTCCCGTCGCGGTCGGTAGCAGTCCCGCGCTCGGCTTGACGGCGACGACGCCGCACCAGGCGGCGGGGATTCTCGCCGAGCCCGCGCCGTCGCTTCCGGTCGCGAGAGGCACCGCGCCAGCCCCGACGGCGGCTGCGGAACCGGCCGAGGAGCCGCCGGGCACACGGTCCGCCCGCCACGGGTTGCGGGTCGGACCGCCGCGCCCCAGCCCCCACGTCTGCCACGTCGTCCCGACGGGAACCGACGTGGCGCCGACGGGAACGGCGCCGGCCCGGATGAGCCGCGCCACGTACCGGTCACCGCGCTGCTGCCATGCCTTCACCGCGATCGGCACGCCCGCCAGGCGCGGTCGCTCACCCGCGGCGATCCGGGCATCCACGACCACGGCGGCGCGTCGCGCGCGGTCGGCCCAGACGTCCGTGAACGCCTGCAGACGCGCGTCCACCTCGGCGACGCGCGCCAATGCCTGCTCGGTGACGTCGACCGCGCGGACCCGCCCCGCCCAGACGTCTGCGACGACGGACGACGCATCGGATCCGGTCAACGGCACCGCGCGGATGTCACTCGCGCGCATCGTCACCGGCCAGCGCCGACAGGCCGAGCACGATGAACGCGCCGAGGCACGCCACCCCGATCGCGTGCGGCCATCCCCCCTCGCCGAGCACCAGCACGGCCGCGCCGATCACGAAGCACACGCCGGCGAGCCGGGTCGCCGTCAGCGTCGCGGCGAGTCCGCCGGTGGGACCCGCGAGCGGTGCCCCGCGCCTGGCGGCCGGCGGGGCACTGAACGCGCCGCGCAGCACGAGGCGAAAGAGCAGTCCGAGCGACGGGAACAGGATGAGACCACCCGCCAGGATCGAGATGACGAGCAGCACCTGCACGTTGTCGGGCGCCGCGGCCTCGCGCACCGTCAGGCCGGGCAGCAGGACCGGGTTCTGGGCCAGCGCCCAGCCGCCGACCAGCGCCGCGACGGCAACCGCCGCGCTGACCCTCGCCGCGTCCAGGTGCCAGCGGTAGACGAGCAGCAGCGTCGCTGCGCCCGCCAGCAACGACAGCGCGACGCTGACGACGGCAGGCGCCTCGACGAGGCGATCGAAGATCCAGCGGGCGTCCGAGCGCACGACCAGCCCGCCGGCGACCGCCGCCACGCCCGCCACCGATCCCGCGATCAACGCCCGCGTGCGGAAGATCGCGGTCATCGCGTCGTCGCCCTGACGGCGGGCGTCGGCGGCGAGATAGACCGCGGCGAGGAACGCGCTGCTGAGCAGCGCGAGCAACCCGGCCATGATCGACGTCGGGTTCAGCCAGCTCGACCACAGGTCCCCGGCCGCGTTGCCGACCGGAACGCGCAGCGAGGCGATCGCGCCCGCGGCGGCGGCGAGCGCGAACGGCGCCAGCACCGACCCGACGGCCGTCAGCGTGTCGACGACGCGCAGCTCCGAGGCGCCCGCGCTGGCCGATCGCAGTGCGTAGGCCACGCCGCGCAGGACGATCCCCAGGCCCGCCGCGGTGAGCGCGACGGCGAGCGTCGACGCCATCGACGCAAAGGCGACCGGATACCCCGTCCACACGACCACGAGCACGAAGATCAGCCAGACGTGATTGGCCTCCCAGACCGGCGCCATCGAGCGATGGGCGTGTTCACGGATGCGCCGGCCCCGCTCGCCACGCCCGGCCAGCAGCTGCCAGATGCCGGCACCGAAGTCGGCGCCCGCCAGGACGGCGTAGAGCACGACGCCCTGCAGGGCGAAGAACAGCGGCAGCTCGTAGAGGTCCAGTCCGAGCATCAGCCCTCGCCAAGGGCGCGCTCGGGCTCGGCGACGGCCGGCATCGGCGCCCGCGCCAGGCGTCGCAGGATCCAGCCGACCGCCGCGATGAGGCACGCGTAGAACGCCGCCAGCGTCACGTAGCCGACGGGGATGCCCTGGGCTGCCGTGACCGCCTCCTCGGTACGCAGGACCTCGTAGACAACCCACGGCTGGCGGCCGACCTCGGTGGTCACCCAGCCGCTGATCAGCGCGACGACCGAGGCCGGCCCCGCCACGACAAGCAGGCGATAGAACCACACGCCGGCCGGCGTGCGCCTTCGCCGCGTGCGCACGAACAGATACCAGGCGCCGAGCGCCGCGAGGAACGTCCCGATCGACACCATCAGCTGAAACGCGATCCGCACGACGTTCACGGGCGGCCGGTCGGCGGCGGGGACCGCGTCGAGCCCCTGGACCTCGGCGTCGGGATCGTGAAACGCCAGCAGCGAGAGACCCTTGGGCACGGGGATCCCCGCTTTCACCTCGCCGTCGCGATACCAGCCGAGCAGGTGCAGCGGCGCGCCGCGCTCGGTGTGGCCGAGCCCCTCGAGCGCGGCAAGCTTCGTCGGCTGGGTCTTGGCGACCTCGCGTGCCGCCCAGTCACCGACGAGCACCTGCACCGGCGCCGCGAGCGCCGCGACGGTGAGCGGGATCGTCAGCGCGATCCGCTCATAGCGGCCCCAGCGTCCGCGCAGTCGCCCGACCGCATAGGCGCTGGACACGAGAAAGCCGGTGACGATGAAGCCCGCGAGGTACATGTGCACGAGCTCGAAGCCGAGGTGCCCGTTGCCGAAGAGCGCCTCGATCGGATCGACGTCGCTGACCTGGCCGTCGGTCAGCGTGAAGCCGCCGGGGTCGTTCATCCACGAGTTGACCGACAGCACGAACAGCGACCCGGTCAGCCCGGCCAGCACGATCGGGATGCCGCTGGCGAAGTGCGCGCGCGGCGAGAGCCGGTTCCAGCCGTAGACGTAGATCCCGATGAAGATCGCCTCGACGAAGAACGAGAAGCCCTCGAGCGCGAACCCGAGCCCGAAGACCGCGCCGAACGTCCCCATGAAGCCGGGCCACAGCAGGCCCATCTCGAAGCTCAGGATCGTGCCGGTCACGACGCCACAGGCGAACAACGCGACCATCACCTTCGTCCAGCGCATCGCCAGGACGCGGTAGACCTCGTCGCCCGTGCGCATCCACAGCCACTCGGCCCGCAGCACCATCGCCGGGAACGCGATGCCGAAGCACACGAGCGGGATGTGGACCGCGAACGACAGCGCCTGCATCTGGCGCGCCTCCAGCAGGTAGGCCTGCTGCACGGGGTCAAACATGGTGCTCAAAGCATCGCTCGCCGGGGCGGCGGATGGCAACACGTTCGCCATCGGGGCGTCCGAAGGCGTGGTGTTTCGAGGGGTGTCCCGAAGGGGTGCTGTTTCGAGGGGTGTGTCGAATGACCCGTGCGGGGCGCGGGGGATTCGTCACACCGCGTGAGGGCGGTCGCCGGCGGGGCCGTCTGTTGCCTCGACCACGCCGGCAGGACACCCTCGTCGACGCGATGCGGTTCGTGCACCCCGCCTACGACCTCGATCCGTAAGACATCGCGCGCCGCGGACGCTAACCGCACACATGCCCCGGACACGACCCCGCGCCCGCGGCCCAGCCGGCGCGCGGCACCCGCCGCGCCCGCAGCGCACCCACGCCAGGAGCACCTGGCCCTGATGACGACAAGGACATCGCATGCCCACTGACCAGACGTTCGTGATCGTCGGCGCCGGCCTGGCCGGCGCCAAGGCCGCCGAGACCCTGCGCGAGGAAGGCTTCGCGGGCCGGCTGGTGCTGATCGGGGCTGAGGACGAGCGCCCGTACGAGCGCCCGCCGCTGTCGAAGGACTACGTGCGCGGCGAAGCCGGGCGCGACAAGATCTACGTCCACGACGAGGGCTTCTACGAGGAGCACGGCATCGAGCTGCGCCTCGGTCGCAGGGCGCAGGATCTGGATGCGTCAGCCCGCGAGCTCACGCTCGACGACGGCGAGCGACTGCGCTACGACCGGCTGTTGCTGACGACCGGCGCGCGCCCGCGACGGCTTGCCGTCTCCGGTAGCGACCTCGACGGGGTCATGTACCTGCGCACCGTCGCGGACGCAGACCTTCTGCGCGCGCGACTTGACCGCGGCGGGTCGGTCGTCGTCGTCGGAGCCGGCTGGATCGGCGCCGAAGTCGCCGCGTCGGCCCGTCAGCGCGGCCTCGACGTTACCGTGATCGAGCCGGCCACCGTCCCGCTCGAGCGGGTGCTGGGCCCTGAAGTCGGAGCCATCTACCGCGACATCCACGCCGACCACGGCACCCGGCTGCTGCTGAAGACCGGCGTCGAGGCATTCGAGGGAACCACCTCGGTGCAGCGCGTGCGCACCAGCGACGGGCACACGCTGGAGTGTGACCTCGCCGTCGTCGGCGTCGGCGTCCAGCCGCGGACCGAGCTCGCCGAACGGGCCGGACTGACCGTCGACGACGGGATCCTCGTCGACGCGCATCTGCGGACCAGCGATCCCCAGATCTTCGCCGCCGGCGACGTCGCGAACGCCGCGCATCCCTTCTACGGCGCGCCGGTCCGCGTCGAGCACTGGGCCAACGCGCTGCACCAGGGACCGCTGGCCGCACGCACCATGCTGGGCCGCGGTGACACGTTCGATCGGCTGCCCTACTTCTTCTCCGACCAGTACGACGTCGGCATGGAGTACACCGGCCTTGCCCGCAGCTGGGACCGTGTCGTGCTGCGCGGCGATCCCGCCGCCCGCGAGTTCATCGCGTTCTGGCTGGACGGCGACCGTGTCGTCGCCGGCATGAACGTCAACGTGTGGGACGTCACAGACGCCATCAAGCACCTCATCCGCGAGCGCGTCGCCGTCGACGACCGGCGACTCGCCGACCCCGACGTGCCGCTCGAGGACCTCGCCGCCGTCAAGCGGGGCTCGGCGCGGCGGCGGACTGCCCGCCATCCGCCGCGGCCGTCCTAGCGAGGCTGCCGTCCTCGCTAGGCTGGACACGTCGTGGGGTTCTAAGACGTCTCTCAGCCTCTCGCGCAGATCTCTGCTCAGAGGGACGTGATCGGAGGCTGGCAATGGCCAGCACCACCACAAACGACCGGCCGACCGGCAACAGCCTGTCCGCCGCCATCTCCAACGCGATCGTCCGGATCACCGCCGAGTACACCGGGCGAGGGCCGACCAAGGCGCGTACCTCGATTCGCGACGACGTGATCCTCGTGCTCATGCAGGAGACGCTGACGAAGGCCGAGCGCAGCCTGCTCGCGGCCGGCCAGGGACCCTTCGTCCTGGAGACCCGGACGCGCTTTCAGAACACGATGCGCGATGCCTACGTCGCCGCGGTCGAGCAACTCACGCAGCGCAAGGTGCTCGCGTTCATGTCGGCCAACCACCTCGAGCCCGACATGGGCGCCGAGCTGTTCGTGCTCGAGGCCCACCCCGCGGGTGAGGCCGACTGCATGCCGACCAAGGCCAAGTCCGACCGCGGCGCGCACGACAGGTTCGACCGCACACACGCTGCCGTCGCGGCACGGCGGGTAGCCACCAGACCGTGACCCGCGAGACCATGACCCGCGAGGACGTGCCGGCCGTCGTAGGTGCGGTCGACCTGCTGGCGCGCTCGGGCACCGGCCCGCTGTGGGGTCTGGCCAGCACGGACCTGAACGCGACGCTGCTGGCGTGGCCGCCCGGCGGTGGCGTCGACGAGCACGTCAATGCGGAGCTCGACGTGCTCGTCGTCGTGCTCGGCGGGCACGGCAGCGCGATCATCGACGGCGCGACGCACGAGCTGGCGCCGGGCAGCGCGATCCTCATCCCGGGCGCGACACGTCGCGCGATCACCGCCGGCGAGACCGGCCTGCGCTACCTCTCGGTCCACCGCCGGCGCGGGCCGCTGCAGATCCAGGCGACCCCGGACCGCTGACAAGCGCGACGTCGCCGCGTACGCTGCGCAACGTGGCGGGTATGAGAGCGCGAACGTGAGCGACCGCGACGGACACGCGAGCAGCCCCGGGGCGCGCCCCGCCTCGTTCGAGCGCGCGCGCCGCCTGCCGCTCGTGGGGCGCGCGCTGGACTGGGGCATGGGCCCCAGCGCCGCGTCGCCGGCGACGCGGCAGGCCGGCGCCAGGATCGCCGGGCTGAAGGTGACCGAGTCGGTCTGCCCGTACTGCGCCGTCGGCTGCTCGCAGCTCGTCTACACGCGCGACGGCGAGCTCGTCGACATCGAGGGCAACCCGCGCTCGCCGATCAACCAGGGAACGCTGTGCCCGAAGGGGGCCGCGTCACGCCAGCTCATCCAGCAGCCCGGGCGCCTGACGAAGGTCCGCTACCGGCGGCCTGGCGCCACCGAGTGGGAGGAGCTCGAGCTCGAGCAGGCGATGGACATGATCGCCCAGCGCGTCATCGCGGCACGCGAGAACGGCTGGCAGGACGTCGATCGCCAGGGCTGGCGCGTGGACCGGACGCTGGGCTTCGCGCACCTCGGCGGCGCCACGCTCGACAACGAGGAGAACTACCTGATCAAGAAGTTCTTCACAGCGATGGGCGCCATCCAGATCGAGAACCAGGCCCGCATATGACACTCCTCCACGGTGCCCGGTCTGGGCGCCTCACTCGGGCGCGGTGGCGCCACCGACTTCCTGCAGGCCCTCCAGCACGCTGACTGCATCCTCGTGGAGGGCTCGAACATGGCCGAGGCGCACCCGGTCGGGTTTCGCTGGGTCATGAAGGCCAAGGAGCGCGGCGCGAAGATCATCCACGTCGATCCGCGCTTTGGCCGCACGAGCCAGCTTGCCGACGTGCACGTCCCGATCCGCGCCGGGACCGACATCGCCTTCCTCGGCGCGCTGATTCGTCACGTCATCGAGAGCGAGGGCTACTTCCGCGAGTACGTCGTCAACTACACCAACGCACCGACGATCCTGCGTGAGGACTTTCAGGACACCGAGGACCTCGGCGGCGTGTTCTCGGGCTTCGACCCCGAGACGGCCTCCTATGACACGACGACGTGGAGCTACGAGAACGCCGGCGGCGGCACCGATGCCAGCGGGCAGACGCATTCCAGCCAGGCCGCCGACCAGCACACCGGCGGTGGCATGGACGTGGGCGGCGCCCACCGCGACGACACGCTGCAGCACCCGCGCTGCGTCTTTCAGGTGCTGCGACGGCACTTCGCGCGCTACACCCCCGAGCTCGTGCAGCGCGTCTGCGGCATCTCGCCGGAGGACGTTCTCGCCGTCGCAGACACGCTCGTGCAGAACTCCGGCCGCGAACGCACGACGACCGTCTGCTACGCCGTCGGCTGGACGCAGCACACGGCCGGTGTGCAGGTCATCCGGGCGGCGTCGATCCTGCAACTGCTGCTGGGCAACATCGGCCGGCCCGGCGGCGGGATCATGGCGCTGCGCGGGCATGCCTCGATCCAGGGGTCGACGGACATCCCGACGCTCTTCGACATCCTGCCGGGCTACCTCAGCATGCCGCGTGCGCGTGAGGGCGGCGTCACGCTGGCCGACCACGTCGAGGCGGGCGCCAAGGACCGCGGCTGGTGGTCGTTCTTCGACACCTACCTCGTGTCGCTGCTCATGGCGTGGTTTGGCGACGCGGCGACGGCGGACAACGACTTCGGCTTCGGCCACCTGCCCAAGCTCACCGGCAACCACTCGCACTTCTCGACGATGCTGCGCGCGATCGACGGCGGCCTCGACGGGCTGTTCGTCATGGGACAGAACCCCGCCGTCGGCTCCCAGCACGCGGGGCTGCAGCGGCGCGCGCTGGCGAGCCTGAAGTGGCTCGTCGTGCGCGACCTCAGCGAGATCGAGACCGCGACGTTCTGGAAGGACAGCCCCGAGATCGAGTCGGGCGAGCTTCGCACGCAGGACATCGCGACGGAGGTCTTCCTCATGCCCGCCGCCTCGCACGTCGAGAAGGAGGGCACGTTCACCAACACACAGCGGCTGCTGCAATGGCGCGACAAGGCGCTCGAGCCGCCGGGCGACGCGCGCTCGGAGCTGTGGTTCATGCACCACCTCGCCAAGCGCGTGCGGACGCAGTACGCCGGCTCCTCCAGCGAGCGCGACTGGCCGATCCGCAACGTCACGTGGGACTACCCCGAGCACGGCGCGATCCGCGAGCCGGACGCCGAGGCGGTGGCCCGCGAGATCAACGGCTACGACGTCGCCAGCGGCGCGCCGCTGGCGGACTTCACGAAGCTGCGCAGCGACGGCTCGACCGCCTGCGGCTGCTGGATCTACAGCGGCTGCTTCAAGGACGGCGTCAACCAGGCGCGCCGCCGCGAGCCCGGCGACCTCGCCGCGCCCGGCGGCTGGGTCTCACCGCAGTGGGGCTGGTCCTGGCCGCTGAACCGCCGGATCCTCTACAACCGCGCCTCGGCGGACCCCGACGGGCGCCCGTGGTCAGAGCGCAAGCGCTACGTCTGGTGGGACGAGCAGCACGACCGCTGGACCGGGTACGACGTGCCCGACTTCCCGACCGACAAGCCACCCGACTACGACGCGCCGCCCGACGCGCTGGGGATGGACGCGATCTCCGGCGACGACCCGTTCATCATGATGCCCGACGGGCGCGCGTGGCTGTTCGCGCCGACGGGCCTGCTCGACGGGCCGCTGCCCACGCACTACGAGCCGTTCGAGTCGCCCGTCGAGAACCTGCTGTATCCGCGGTTCCAGATGAACCCGGCCGCGATCAAGTGGCAGCGCCCGGAGAACCCCTACCACGCCACCGGCGACCCGCGCTACCCGATCGTCGCGACGACCTTCCGGCTGACCGAGCACCACACCGCGGGGGCGATGAGCCGCAACCTGCCGTGGCTCGCCGAGCTGCAGCCGCAGATGTTCGGCGAGATCGATCCCGCGCTCGCGGCCGATCGCGGGATCGAGGACGGCGGCTGGATGACGATCGAGACCGAGCGCGGCGAGATCGAGGCGCGCGCGAGGGTGACGCCGCGCATCCGCCCGCTGAAGGTCGACGGCCGCGTCGTGCACCAGATCTGCCTGCCCTGGCACTGGGGCTTCACCGGCGAGGTCCGCGGCGACGCGACGAACGACCTCGGCGCCCTGTCGGGTGAGCCCAACGTCAGCATCCAGGAGTCCAAGGCGTTCTCGTGCAACGTCCGCGCCGGACGCCGCGCCGGCGCGAGCACCGCGAAGCTCGCGGACGCGCGCCTGGATCGGCCGATCGCCCCCGACGAGGACGACCCGGCGGCGGAGTACCCGTCCCAGATCACATGACGACGCGCGCCGCCCCGACCGAGATCGCGATCCAGGCGCCCGCCGAGCGGATGGGCTTCTTCACGGACACGACCGTCTGCATCGGCTGCAAGGCCTGCGAGGTGGCGTGCAAGCAGTGGAACGATCTGCCGGCCGACGGGGCGCGCTTCGCCAAGGGCGGCTCCTACGACCACACCGGCGCGCTGAACGGGTCGACGTGGCGCCACGTGCGCTTCGTCGAGATCGCCGAGCCGACGCCGCAGGCGCGCGACGACGCGGCCCGGCGACTGGCCGCCGGCGGCGGCGGGCGGCTGCCGGAGATCCCGGCGGCCGGTGCGCCGGGCGCGACGGGCGACCTCGACCTCGTCGCGATCGCCGCCGAGCGCACCGCCAAGGACGCCGCCGGCGGCATCGCCGCGAGCGCGGGCGTCGACATCGCCGCCGCCGTGGCGGCGATGGACGACTGGATCTTCATGTCCGACGTCTGCAAGCACTGCACGAACGCCGGCTGCCTGGACGCCTGCCCGACGGGGGCGCTGATCCGCACGGAGTTCGAGACGGTCGTCCTGCAGGCCGACGTCTGCAACGGCTGTGGCTACTGCGTCCCGGCGTGCCCGTTCGGCGTCGTCGCGCGCGACCACGACGACGGCCGGGCGGCCAAGTGCACCCTCTGCTACGACCGCCTGCAGGACGGGCTCGAGCCGGCCTGCGCGAAGTCCTGCCCGACGGACTCGATCCAGTTCGGCCCCTACGACGAGCTCGTCGAGCTGGCCGCGCGCCGGGTCGGCGAGCTGCACGATCGCGGCGTGCAGGACGCGTACCTCTACGGCGCCGGCGACGACCCCGACGACGAGCTGGCGGGCGGCCTCGGCGCGTTCTTCCTGCTCACCGAGCCACCCGAGCGCTACGGCCTGCCCGCGCACGCCGACTCACCGATCCAGGAGAACGTCGTGCCGGCGACGGTCGCGGCGTACGGCGCTGCCCTGCTGGCCGCCGCGGGCGCGGCCGCGGCGTTCGCCGCGGCCGCGCGCCGGCCGATCGCCCGCGGTCCGCGCGGGCTCGCGACGCGCAGGGCGATCCGCCGGTGGCAGCGATGAGCGAGCGCGACAGCGCGCCCGCGCTCGGCACGCACGGCGGGCCGGCGTCCTGGCAGCGCGCGCGGCCCGGTGCGCGCGTCGCGCTGCAGCGCGAGCGGTGGGCGGACGCGGCGTGGTCGTTTCTCTACAAGGACGACACGCAGTACGCGGCTCCCGCAGCGGACATGCAGGCCGTCGCGCAGGCCAACCGCCGGATGCGCGGCGGCGACCTGGGGCCAGTTCACGGACCGGTCATCAACCCGCCGGTCTGGACCTGGGAGGTCCCGCTGTACTTCTGGTTCGGCGGCGTCGCGACCGGCTCGTGGTTCGTCGCGGTCGCCTGTGACCTGGCCGGCGACCACCGCTCGGCGGCAATCGCCAGAAAGGTCTCGCTCGCTGCGGTCGCGCCCTCCCCGGCGCTGCTGATCGCCGACCTCGGCCGCCCGGGGCGCTTTCTGAACATGCTGCGGATCTTCAAGCCGCGCTCGCCGATGAACCTCGGTGCGTGGTCGCTCGTCGGCTTCAGCGCGCTCGCGGCGGCCGCGGTGGGAGCCGACCTGCTGGGACGTCCGCGCGCCGCGCGGACGCTCGGCGGCGCGAACGTCGCCGTCGGCAGCTACCTGGGCTCCTACACCGGCGTGCTGCTGGCCACGACGGCGGTCCCGCTGTGGGCGCGCAGCCGCCTGTTCCTCGGCCCGATCTTCGTCTGCACGGCGGCGGCGACTGGCGCGGCCGCCGCGCGCCTGACGCTCGTCGCGGCGGGGCTGCCCGCCGGCCACCCGACGCGGCGGGCGCTCGGCAACGTCGAGGCGGGCGCGATGGCCGCGGAGCTCGTCCTGTCGTCGCTCAACGAGCGACGGCTGGGCCGCGCGGGTCTGAGCCTCGAGCACGGGAACCCCGGACGGCTCTTTCGCGCAGCGAAGTGGGGCGTGCGGCTCGGCCTGGGCCTGCGGCTCCTGCGCGGGCCGCTCGGGTCGCCGGCGCACAACGTCGCGAGCTGCTGCTACCTCGCCGCCGGCCTCGCGTTTCGCTGCGCGTGGGTCGGGGCCGGACGCGTGTCGGCGCGCGACGACGAGGCGGTCGCGCGGATGGCGCGTGGCACGGTCACGGTCGACGACAACTTGCTCGGCCCGCGGCGGGGGCGCCGGCTGCCGTCGCTCGCACGCACACCGCGCGGCGCCGGTCGCGCCGGTGCGCGCTACACGGACTTCGTCAGGCGGGCCAGCCTGCTGGCCGAGCGCATGCTCGGCGTGGCCGGGGCGCCGGCCGGTCGCAGCGGCACTGGCGCACCGCCGCCGGCGCGCTGAGCGGCGCCATCACGGCGCGCCGACGGGTTCCTGCGGGGCCGCGAAGCCCGTGCGCGTCATGACGCCCCAGTCGGTGTTGCCACGCAGATAGCGGACGAGCCCGCGCAGCCGCCAGAGGGCGGTGAGCTGGCGGTAGCCGAAGCTCTCGAGCGCCGCCCACAGCAGCAGGAGCAGACGGTCGCTGATGCGCTTGTAACGCTGAAAGCTCAGCTCGTCGAGGACGAGCGTCACGCAGCTCAGCAGAACGCCGAAGCCATAGGCGACGAGAAAGAACGCCAGCGCGAAGGACCCGTTGACCGCTCCGGCCGCCAGCCCGACGCCCAGGGCCAGCAGCCCGACCAGCTCGATGACGGGGGCGAGCAGCTCGACCACGATGAAGTACGGAAATGCGACCAGTCCAAGCGTCCCGTAGCGCGGTCGCATGGCGACGTCGCGGTTACGCCACAGGACGTCGGCGAGGCCGCGGTGCCAGCGATCGCGCTGGGATCGCAGCACGCTCAGCGACTCGGGCACCTCGGTCCACGCGACCGGATCGGGGATGAACTCGACGCGGTGCGGCGTGCCCTGCTCGACGCCGCGTCGCCGCAGTCGGGCCACGAGCTCCATGTCCTCCCCGACGGTCTGGTGCAGGTAGCCCCCGACATCGATGACCCGTTCGCGGCGAAAGAGCCCGAACGCCCCGGAGATGATGAGGTTGCCGCCCAGGCGGTTCCAGCCCAGGCGACCGAAGAGGAACGCCCGCAGGTACTCGACCGCCTGGATCCCGGCGAGCGGGTTGCGCGGCGCACGGGCCGTGAGAACCCTGCCCGACTTGACCTGCGACCCGTTCACGACCCTGACGGTTCCGCCCGCGGCCACGACGTCTTCGCCGTGCAGAAACGGCCGGGCCATCCGCAGCAGCGCGTCGGGCTCGATCAGCGTGTCGGCGTCGATCGCGCAGACGAGCTCGCCGCTCGCCACGTTGAGTCCGGCGTTGAGCGCATCGGCCTTGCGTCCGTTGGCCTTGTCGACCACCACGAGGTTCGGCTTGATCGTCGACCGCAGGAGGCGGTGGATCGGCTCGTGCTGCAGGCGCCGGCGATAGATCGGGTGCATGGCGACAAGGCCGAACTCGCGCTCCAGCACGGCCATGGTGTCGTCCGTGGAGCCGTCGTTGATGAACACCACCTCGAGACTGGGATATTGCAGCGTCAGCAGCGCGCGCACGCTCTGCGCCACGGTCGCGGCCTCGTTGTGGCCCGGAACGAGCATGCTCACGGTCGGGGCCAGCTCCGAGCCGAGCACGCGCCAGCGGGTTTCCTCGCGAATGCTCTGCAGGTGGCGGCGCATCTCGAGCGTCGCGTTGACCAGCAGCACGAGGTAGAAGCTGTTGACGCACAGAAAGTAGACGAGGATCGCCCAGTCGAGCCCGCGTAGCAGCGACCCGATCACGGCGCCGTCGCCAGCGCCGCGCCCGGGTCGGCGGGCGTGTCGTCACGATCGCCGTACTCGGGACGCTGCGGTTCGACCGGCAGCTGCAGGATCTGGCGCGCCATGTCCCGCGCGAAGCGATCGGGATCGGCCAGCGCGCGGCGCAGCAGCAGGATGCCCACCGCGCCCATCGCCTTGAGCGCGATCGCCGCGGCCCGTCGAACGTCCCATGACGGATCGCGCAGGCATGTGGCAAGCGCGGCCGTCGCGGGCCAGTGCGCAAGCCTGCCGAGCGCCTTCGCCGCGGCGGCTCGCACGTCGGGGTGGGGGTCGGTGAGGAGCTCGATGAGCCGGTCGGTCGCTTCGGTCCCGCCGACGACCGCGACGAGCTTGGCCGCCAGCTCGCGGGTACGCGGATCGCTTGACAGGCACAGGTCGAGTGCCGGCGCAAGGAAGCGCGCGTCCGCGACACCGACCGCCACCTCGAGCGCCGCGGGGACCGGAGCGCCGCCGGCAGCGACGATGTACACCAGCAGCGGGTCGGCGCACGCGCTGCCCATCCTCGCGAGCGAGTCCTTGACGGTGAAGTGACACAGCGGCTCGGCCTGGCTCAGCATCGCCAGCAGACGCGCGACCAGCGCCGGCTGCGGGTGCTCCACGGCCCATTGGGCCGCCTGTGCACGCACCTCCGGGCGCGGATCGTCGAGCAGCCCTTCGACGAGGGACTCGCCCCCGCCCAGCAGCGTGAGCAGCCGAGCGCCGCGCAGCCGTCGACCCCAGCGTCTGCTGCGACACCACCGCTCTGCCCTGTCGAGCAGGCCGATCGTGGCTGCCACGTCGGCCAGCCGCCGCTTCTGGACACCGCCGAGGCTCTGGCCCACCGTGGCGAAGAGCCCGATCTGGGCCGCATGCGGCAGGCCGGCAAGCTCGTCGAGCGCGGAGCGCTCGGGGACGTGGCCGTCGAGCGCCGCGGCAAGGGCACCCGCCGCGCGCGTGAGACGGGGGTCCTGGCGCCGGTGCCGGCGCGCCACCCAGGTCGCGTGGCCGAACAGCACGAGCAACGTGGCGCCCACGAGAGTCGCTTCTGCGACGGCGACGTACAACAGCAGTCGCTCGTCCATCAGCGGGTCATGGCACGGCGAACACGCTGCATGAGCACGGGCACGCTGAACGGCTTGGCGACGTGATCGTAGGCGCCGAGCTCGAGCGCCTCGAGCACCTCGCGCTCACCCGCCCGCGCCGTCAACACGATGACCCGCGTGCGGCTCAGCACGCCGTCCTGCGCCAGGCGGCGCAGAACAGACAGTCCGTCCAGGCCCGGTAGATCGACGTCGAGCACGATGACGTCGCAGACGACCGACGGGGACTCGCCCGCCAGGAGCGCGACAGCGTCCTGGCCGTCGTTGCACCAGCGCGTTCGGTGGCCACGCGTCTGCAGCGACTCGACCAGCAGGCTCGCCAAGACCGGGTCGTCCTCGACCACGACCACATCGGGCTGCGGCGAGGCGGTGACCTCCGTCCGGCGGACGCCGAGCACCCGGTTTCGGCCCTCGACCTTGGCGCGGTGGAGGGCATCGTCGGCCGCCCGGTAGAGGTCGTGGAGGTTCTCGCCATCGCGTGGGAACTCCGCGACGCCCGCGCTGAAGGAGATCTCGCCACGATGGCCGTCACGGCCGCTGAATCGCTCCGCGCGGAAGCTCTCCAGCAGCTCGGCCACGCGTTGTATGCCGTCTTCACGTCCCATGCCGTAGGTGCCGAGCGCGAACTTCTCACCGCTCCAGCGACCGATCACGTCCTCGCCGCGGAAGGCGTGCGTGAGCATCGCCCCGAGCCGGCGCAGCGCGTCGTCGCCGGCGGCGTGTCCCAGCCTGTCGTTGAACGCCTTGAAGTGGTCGAGGTTGATGAGCGCGATCGACAGCGGCTGGCCGAAGCGATCGGCCATCGCGATCAGGCGCTCGAGCGCTGCCGTGGACGCGCGCCGGCTCCCGACACCGGTCAGGCTGTCGTGCTCGGCAAGCTCGCGGTACAGGCGCACCCGGTCCAGGCGGTTCTGGATCCGGGTGACGAGCTCCGGTCCGATGATCGGCTTGTTGACGTAGTCGTCGGCGCCGGCCTCGAAGATCCGCTGCACGTCGAGCGGATCGCCGAGCGCGGTCAGAAACAGCACCGCGAGCTGACCGAAGCGCACGTCGGCGCGTACCGCGCGGCAGAGGTCGATGCCGTCCAGGCCCGGCATGTCGAGGTCGAGCACGAGCAGGGCGGGGATGACCGCCTCGAGTTGCTCCCAGAACCGCTGCGGGTCGGCGAGGGTCGTCACCTCCAGGCCGAGCGGGGCGAGCAGGGCGACCACGGCCTGCAGGATCGCCGGATCGTCGTCGACCACCAGCAGCCTCGGCTTCACCCGGTCCCGGCGCTCCATCGTCTCGGTCACGGCATCGAGGACATGGGCGGCCGACTGCGTGCGCTGGATGAACCCCCTGCCTCCGCGCCGTACCACCTCGATACGGTCGATCAGGGCTTCGCTGCCCGTGAGCACGACCACCGGGATCGGCGGCTCGCCTCCTGCGAGGTCCGCGAGCAGCTCGAGGCCTTCGCGGTCGCCGCCGGAGAGGTTGAGGTCGAGCACCGCAGCGTCCGGTGCCTCGATCGCCAAGAGCTCGCGGGCGGCTGCTGTCGAGGCGGCACGGCGGGGGCGCAGACGTCGTGTGAGCGCCTCGCCGCAGAGGTCTTTGGCGAGCACCGGATCGCCGCTGACCACGAGCAGCGCGCGCCCGTCCGACTGCAGCGGATCGGCATGCACGTCGTCCTGCGTCTGAGCCGGCGCCTCGTCGAGCTGGCTGCGCAGCGCCAGCACCAGCTCCGCGAGTCGCGGCGCCTCGGCCATCGGCGGGCCCTCGGGAACGGCGAGGGCCTGCTCGAGCTCGCGTGCCAGCTCGGAGCCGCGCGGGAGGCCGAACATGCCCAGCGATCCCGCCAGCTTGTGCGCGTCGCGTTCGGCACCGGCGCGCAGGCGCTCGTCGAGCTGGCCCTCGACCATCGCCGCGATCATCTCCTCAAGCGTCCCGACGCGGCGCCCGAGCTCGCCCCTGCTCTTCTCGAAGACCGCCTGCACCGCGGCCGGCACGGACGTCATGTCGACCGCGACGTGCGCGCTCTCACCTGGATGGCGAGGCGACCGCACGCGCTCAGTCGTCCTGCGCTTGGGCTGCCAGGATCGCAGTGACCTGTGCGGACAGGGCGGATTCAATCGGTCCTCGCAACGCTTGATCGAGAGGGGTTGCGATGGGCCAGAGGAAACGAGCCGCGGATCGGGCTGGGCGGGCGGTGATGCGGTCGCCGGGGCGTCCGCCGGTGG
>Ga0136615_10000036_pt1 | contig 44173 bp, 40 predicted proteins | sample AntDrymUQ2882206_2_FD_106647 | JGI IMG/M metagenome (GOLD analysis project Ga0136615, IMG submission 106647) | Polar desert sand microbial communities from Dry Valleys, Antarctica - metaG UQ288 (22.06) | ecosystem: Environmental > Terrestrial > Soil > Desert | place: Antarctica: Dry Valley... | reverse complement strand
GCCAGAGCGAGAACGGCCTCCACCGGATAAAGCCCAGCGTCGCGATCGTAAGTAGCAGGAAGAGAAGCCCGTAGATCCAATGCCGAGCGAACCCGAGAGCGGTGAAGACAAGTCCCGTGGCGAGGACTCCGGTGGCAACGGCGGCGAAGGTTGCCGCCTGCGCAGCGGCCGCAACCATCGCTTCGGTGGCGCTAGCGGGAGGATTGTCTGACTGGGAGGGGCGCTCGCCCTCCAACAGGTACAGCGTGACCGCTGGCGACATCTCCTCTCCGAGCGGCGGCTCCGTGCCGACCCCGACAGCCTGTAACCGAACTTCGACCTCTCCAGCGGCCTGCTGATCGCTGGGCCGGAACCCAAACTCGCGAAGCAGACCCGCTCGGGATCGGACGATGCGACCGCCCATCGCCTCGATCTGCGCGCGGAGGCGAACTTCGGGTGAACCCTGATTAGGCATCAACAAAAGATCTCGGGCTCGATGATTCTAGGAATTTCCTATCCGCACGACTTCGCCTACTCCTGAGAGGAGCGCTTCTAGTTCAGGAACCTCTTCCGTGCTGAGCGGCACCACCTCACTGGTCCGCCCCTTCTGCTGCAACGCAGCTCCATCGGCCTGAAGGATCGTGCTGAGAGGATCGAGTCGCTCCCAGGCACGCGCCTCCATCTGCGTACGCTGGAAGGTGCCAGCGTAGATGGCAGCCGCAGTGTCGCTCGATTGATCCTCTGGTCTGAGTGCAACGACCGTGATGGTTCGAAGCGCGGGAGCGACCGCGAAGGACTCGCGCACGGTCGCCAGCACATGGCTCGCGAGGCTCGCAGCGTAGACCTCGTTTCGCTCCGTCTTGGTGCGCTTCTTCAAGGTCGGTCGCCCGGTTGGGGTGGTGTCACGCCGTCGCTCGGGGATTGCATCGAGCCGCCAGAAGAGCACGACAACCGTGCATGCATCGGCCGCGCACTCGACGGCGAGCGCCGGTGCTTCGTTGTCGGAGAACGCACGCTCTAGCGCTGCGAGCACCGTCTCAGGATCGTTCTGGCTTACCTTCTCCCACCAGTCATCAAGCTCGGCTTGTTCCCGCGCCTGAGCTTCGTGCCGCTCCGCTAGCTCGGCAGCGGCTTGGTGAGCGGCTGCGGAATGAGCCAGCTCGGTTGCGACGCTTCGCTCGTACCGCCGGTACCGTCGGATACCTTCGACCGCGATCCGTTTGTGCTCGGCCAGGAAGGTTGCCGGTGAAACGGGGTCGATCGCCGATGCCTGCGGTCGCGCGGTATCTCGAAAGCGTTGACGGTGAGCGGTCATCAACCGTTCCTCCGAACCTTCGGCTCGCGCTATTTCCTCTGAACGCTGCGCCCTTCGAGCTGCGCGATCCGCCGTGCTAGACGATCGACCGCTTGAGCCCCAGCCCGTTTCCGCGTAGTACCTCACCTAGCGACCTCCCGATCGCGCCGACGTTAACACCGCTTCGGTGGATCCACGGTTGCCGCCAGTGGGTACAAGCCCAGGGTTGGTTGGTCGGCGGCGAGCAGAGCGCGAAGCTCGGATCGGGCGGAAACCGACCGACTCTCACCCTCACTCGCATGCCAGCCCGTCACCATCGCCGTCGAGGTTGTTGGGGTCGCCGGGAGGCGTTGGGATGGGGCCGCTCACCGCGGAGCAATTGATGTCGCCGGAGGGAGCCGCGGGCGCCGGGTCCGGAGCCGCCGCGGCCGAATCATCGTCTTCGTCGCCGCCGCTCGGGCTTGGAGTCGGTGTTGGTTCGTCACACGCCGACCACAGTCCTTCGCCGCCGCCTGAGCTTTTTGCGTCCTGTTCAGCGCGCTCGAAGTCTTGCTCGTACCGATCATTCGGAGGGACCGTCAGGACCTCGGCGTGGCCCTCCTCCAGCAGTGCGAGGTTGTGCATGCCGCCACGGTAGAGGTAAGCGAGCGTCCGGCCGTAGCGATCGGTTCGCTCCTGGTCGAACTCGACTCCGACGACCTCGCCTTCGAGCCGTGCGCGCGTGAACTGTGTTGCCGCGTTGTCGTGGCACTTGCCCTCCTCGGGGGTGTCAACGCCGATCAGCCGTACATCGCCGAGCTGCTCGGTCTCGACCGTGTCCCCATCGATGACGCGCCTCACTCGATCGGTCGGGAAGTCGCCGGTCCCAGAGTGTGCGTCGGTCAAGGCGCCCGAGCCGGAGCTAGAGCCCTCTAGCTCGTGACCGCCATCACCGTCTCCGCCGAGCCCGGCGGAACCGGCCTCTAGGTTGCCCGCGCGCTGCCCCGAGCGGCCACGGTCTTTATCTTCGCCGTTGCCCAGGACAATCGCGCCGGCCACAACCGCGACGATCGCCGCCGTCCAACCGCCCGCTGCACTCCAGTTCGGGGTCTTGTCCCCGTCGCCCGCATAGCGGACAAGCACGAACAGGATTGCGGCGCCACCGGCAATCGCCAGGGCGATCTCCCAGTAGGCGACGATCAGCCCGAGGACGACCAGCACGCCGAAAAGGCCCAAGCAGCCGCCGCCCTGCTTCGATTGGCTACCTCTCGCCACTCACTCTCCCCGCCGCCTGACGCCAGAGTCGTCGCTGTCGTGGCGGCGTTGCGAGCCTGTCAGACGCCGCCCGTTGGGTCAAGACACAACCGCGTGTTGCATCCGACGACCCTCTATCTATCCCCGCGACCGTTGGTGACATAGGGCGGCGGGCGTGCGTCCGGGTTTGGGCGCTCCCCTTCTCCCCCGATAAAGATTGGGACACGAGGGGTCGTGGCCGGGGGCGAGGACGACGCGCCCGGTGCTTAACGAGGCGTGGTTCACGTCAAGCGCCCGAGCGCGGGGGATCGCGACTCATCCCGCAAGCATGCGCTCGCAAGAGAGCCCTCGCCGTTCGGGCGCCTGGCGGGCCACGTCGGTCGAATCCTGCTGTGGCTCGCCGTTGGTTTGGTGCTCGTGTCGGGCGTTCGGGCGCTGATCTTCCCTCAAGGGGCACCGTCGGCAAGCGGCGACGGGTCCATCGATATGTCGTCCCCATGGCCGGATGACGAGGCACGCGCTTTCGCCGTGTCGGCCACCCGGGCGCTCCTGACATTCGAAGCGGACAGCGACTACGGTCGCGCTCACGAGCTCGCCGTCGAGCCGTACCTCTCGCCGCACCTCGATGCCTCGGCCCTGTTGGATCTCCCCGAGGGTGGACCGCCTCAGCGCGTCGTCGAGGCGACCGTCGCTCGAGCCGAGCCGTTTAACGAGGACCATGCGCTGATCACGGTCGCCGCGACCGTCGAGCAGAGGCGGTCGGCGGTCCGCTACGTCTCCGTTCCGATCGCACGTGACGCGCGAGGAGGCCTTGCCGTCTACGACCTGCCCTCGTTCTCACCCGCCCCCGCGACGGCCGATGTGGAGCCCCCGCCGCTCGAGGCCATCGACCCGGAAGGACGCGCGCAGCTCGAGCCAATGCTCCTCCAGTTCTTTCCGATCTTCCTTACTGGACGGGCTAAGGAACTGCGCCCCTACCTTCCCGCGGATTCGACGCTGCGACCCCTCGATCACACGTACGAGTTCGTCGAGCTCGCATCGCTCGGGCAGATCGGTGAAGGCGACCCGTCCGCGGGTCCGCTGATCGCGGCCGTCAAGGCTCGCGACACCGAGTCGGGCGCCTCCTACGCCCTGCGCTATCTGCTCGAGGTTGAGCGCTCGAGCGCCTCCGATTCGGGCTGGCTCGTTGAGTCGGTCAACGGCGAGGGGGGCGAAGGCTGACGCTACGGCGCTTAGGCCCCTCGGAGTCAGCGGCGCCGCTCACTCGAGCCGCGCCGGCCACTTTCGTCATGAGCGGGAAGGAGTGTTGGATGCGAGTCGCTTTCGGTGGCACATTGCTAGGACTGGCGCTGCTCGGCTTCGCCGACGTCGCGGTCGCGCAGACCGGCGAGGACATCGGCCAAAACGTCGGCCAGTGGCTACAGGACCAGGCCGTCTGGTTGTGGTTGGGCGTCGGGGCGGTCGGCTCGATCGTCTTTCTCGTGAACCGGCGTTTCGGCGAGCTCATGGCCTTCCTGGCTGCCTTGGCCCTGATCGGGATCATCGTCGTCGCTCCGGATCCGCTTCAAAACGCGGTCGAGGGCTTGGCCGAGGAGTTTCTCGGGAGCTGACCGGGTTCGTGATCGGGGAACGGATCACGCTTCAGAGCTACCGCGAGGTCTTCCGGTTGGCGGAAGGTCGACGGCTTTACGCCTTCGGCGAGCTGCGGATCTCCGACTTCGTGCCCGGCGGACTGTCGCTGCGTGCGATCGCGTACTTCCTTGCCGCGATCGGCTTCATCGCGGCTCTGGGAGCCTTGCCCGTCACCGAGGTGCTGGTCGAGGCCTTGCCGTGGCAGCTTCGCTACCTGCTCCTCCCAGGCCTTTGCGCCGCGCTCGGATCTGCGGCCGCCCCGGATGGACGCTCGCCCCACAGCTTCGCCTTCGATCTCCTGAGCTACGTCGCGCGTTCCAAGCGCCGCGTCGCCGGCGCCGCCGTTCCGAGAGAAGGCGAGCGACACTGGCTGGCGGCTGAGCTTTTCGTGGTTTCCGACATGGCGCTCGGACGCCTTGCCCACACGCCTACAAGCCGCTCAGAAGGCGCGCGGTGGTATCGGCGGCTCAGAGCGCGGCTCGTGCGACGCGACTGGTTACGTCGATGAGCAGCGGCTTGCCGCTCCGCGCCGCCTACCGGAACATCATCTACTCGGCGCGCGCGGACGATGTCGCCGCGCTGTATCGGCTGCCGGAGGTCTCCTATCCCTTTCTGCGGACAGTCGACAAGATCCGCGAGCTTCGCCGCTACGCGCGACTCGTTGCGGCGCTCGAGGCGAGCATCTCGCTTTGGCGAGTGAACCGCGCCCTGTCGACAGCCGACTACCTCAGGGAGGTGGAGCCTCTCGGCTATCCCGGCCACCGCGACGCGGGTGCCTGGCACAGGCTCCTGGCCGCCCACGAAGTGCACCTTCGGAGGTTGGGCTCCCGCAGCTCCGACGTCTACATGGCCGTCTCGCTTCGCGAGCAACGCGCCGCGCGCCTCGGCGGGTCCGTCCTGGCGTCCTCCGATCGCCTGCGACGCCGCGTCGACAGCGTCTTCGGCGTCGCTTCCGACCAGCCGGCCTCACGGCGCCGGCTGGAGCGCCACCGTGAGACTGAGGAGCGCACCGCGCGGCGGATCGCCGCGATGTGTCCGGGGACCGCTCGCGCGACGACGCAGGAGCTGCAGTGGCTGTTTCGCCGCGCCGCCTGCCGCGGCGTCGTCGAGCCGACGATCGACCGCAACTGGCGCGCTGACGAGGCGCTGCACCTGGATGCCGACAGCCGCGAGGCGACGTGTCAGCCGGAGTCCGGAGTCTTTCTCCGCCTTCAGACGGCGGCGATTCTTGAGGAGGGACGTCAGCTCGTCGTAGACGCAGACGAGGGGCGGTCCTACCAGGCGCTGTTTGTGCTTGGCGGCCTTCCTGAGGCTCCCTTGTTCCCGGGGCCGCTCGCCGAGCTGCTGCACGCGCCGCTCGCTGGGCTCGCCTTCCCGGTCGACGCGGTGCTCCACCTGCAACACATCCCAAACCCGGACGCGCGCTCGCAGGTGAAGCGCAAGATCATGGATGCCGACAACGTGGCGGCCGAGGAGGGCCTGGGACGCCACGGGGCGAGCTGGCGGTCTGAGGATCGCCAGACGCTCGCACGCGAGCTCGACGACGAGCTGTCGGTCGACGGACGTCCGCCGCTCCTGCGCGCGACCATCTCCCTGGCTCTCGGGGCACCGACGCGCCAGGAGCTCGAGCAGCGTGTCGACCTTCTCCGCGGCCGCTACCACCCCGTCGTCCTTCACCGCCCGCTCGGGCTCCAGCCGATGCTCTTCGAAGAGCACCTGCCGCGCGTCGGCTCCCGCCTGCTCGAGCGCGGCTACTCGGAGATCCTCACGATCGAGCAGTTCGGCGCCCTGATGCCGACCGCCACCAACCGCGTTGGCTCCCGACGCGGCATCTACATCGGCCACACGACCGAATCCGAGCGGCGGCCGGTCTGGTTTGACCCCTTCGAGGCGGCACGGCAGCACCGCCCGCCATCGGTGCTCGCCGCTGGCTCGCTTGGCTCGGGGAAGACGCTGTTCGCGATGCTGCTCGCCTATCTCGCTCAGCGGATGGGGGCCATGGTCGTAACCGTCGACCCCAAGCCCGACCACGCCTTGCACGAGGTTCCCGAGCTGCACGGGATCGTCGACGTGATCGACGTCACGGCGGGGGAGGGGACGCGCGGCCTTCTGGACCCGCTGCGCATCGCCCCGCCCAATCTGCGCGAGGACCTCGCGGTCTCCTACTTCACGGCGATCCTTCGCAACGCGAGCGATAGCTGGGAGCTGCAGATCCAGCGTGCCGTCCAGGAGATTCTGCACGGCGGCGGCGGCAGCTCGCTCGAGGTGCTCGCGATGCTCGAGCGAAGCTCGAACGACGACGCCCGTCGCGCGGGCGAGGCCCTTCGGACGCGCGCAAGCTCGGGCCTGGGGGCGCTCGCCTTCGGGAGTTCGCGGTCGGCTGCCCTCGAGACCCGTGCGCCGATCACGACCTTGCGCACGAGCGGCCTGCAGCTCCCGGGTCCCACGACGCCTCGCGAGGAGATGACCCACGCCGAGCGGATGTCCCTTGCGACGCTCAGCCTCGTCGCGACCTACGCCCTGCGCCTGGTCGAGTCGGCCAGAGGCGAACGCGGAAAGCTCGTGGTCGTCGACGAGGCCTGGAACCTGCTCGCGTCGAGTGAGGGCAAGGCGCTCTTGAATCGGATCAACCGCATGGGGAGGGCGATGGACGCGACGCTCGTCCTGGCGACCCAGACGCTGGGCGACGTCGGCGACCTGGAGAAGCTCGTCGGGACGCGCCTGGTGTTCGGCCTCGAGACGCGCGAGGAGGCGGTAGCCGCCTTGGGCTTGCTCGGCCTCGACCGCGACGACGAGGCGACGATCGAGCGGATCCGCGGCTACTCGGCCGGACAGTGCTTGATGAGGGACGTGCACGGCCGAGTGGGGGAGCTCCAGATCGACCTCGCCTCCGAGGACCTCGTCGGCGCCCTGGATACCTCGCCGACCGCGTCGCCGGTGTCGCGAGCTCAGGCTCACGGCGGCGAGCCAGCCGCACCCTTGGACCGTCTAAGAGCAGAGGCGTCTCAGATGGCGACGCCGGCGTCGCCTCCGAGCGACGGGGACGCAGCGACCGAGGTCGGCGCACGCTGACGCGGCTGCTCACGGCGCACCGGCGCGTGTTCGCGCTGGCCGTTCTGCTGCTAGCGACGGGCGCCTCCTTGGCGGAGGCGCAGGTCGGGGCGGGTGCCTTCGAGAGCATCGCTCCGGAGGGCGCGGTTACGGGCGCCGAGGTCGAGCGGTATCCAGCGGACCGCTACTCACTCGACCACTTCGTCGACGTCGGGATCACGGATCTCGACGGCATCCCCGCGCTCGTCGCTCACACGATCGCCGGCCTGATCTGGGAGCTGACCCGCTTTCTGGTCATGGCGGTGATCTCACTGGTGACCTGGGCCTTCGGCTTCAACCTCATCACGGGACAGGGGGGAGGCGAGGGCGCGATCGAGCCGGTGGCCGAGGCGATCACGGCGATTCGGACCGAGGTGGTCGGCGACGAGTGGATGGTGGCCGCGATACTCGTCAGCGGGCTGTGGGCGACTGGCAACGCGCTGCTTCGCCAGCGCCACTCGGAGACGCTCGGCGGCCTGGCGACATCCGTCGTCCTCGTGACGGTCGCGTTCGCTTTCGTCGCCGAAGACCAGTGGGTCGTTCGCACCGTGAGCGCGGGCGTCACCGACCTGGCCAAGAGCGCGCTGGGCGTCGCCGCGGCGGGAGACCCGGGTGACGGCGACCAGGCGCGGGAGGACGTCTCGAACGGCTTGTTCGAGACGCTCGTGGTTCGCCCTTACGCCGTGCTCGAGTTCGGCGGCGTCGAGCACTGCACCAACGCGGATGCAGAGCCGGTGCCCTGTGACGACCCGACGGTTGAGCGCCGCATCGACCACCTCCCGGAGCGATTCCGCTTCGAGGGTGCAGGCTCGACCGTCACGAGCCAGGGCGCCTATCTCGATCACTTCCTGGCGACCGAGCCCGGAAGCGACGAGCGACAGGACCAGTACGAGATCCTCAAAGGCGAGGCGACACCAGACGACGGCGAGCGGGTGGTCGACGTGCACGACGAGCCCGCCGTCGCTCTCATGGAGGAGGGTGGGGCAAGCGAGCGGGCCGGCATGGCGACGTTCGTCTTCGTCGCCGAGCTCGGCGCGATCGTGCTCGTCGGCCTGCTCGCCCTAGGCGTCGTGGTCACCCAGGCGATCGCCCTTTTACTGCTCGCCTTCTCGCCGCTCTTCCTGCTGGCTGCGCTCGTCCCCGACGCAGGGCACCGGCTCTTCCTAGGCTGGCTTCGCAAGCTCGCCTGGGCACTCGTCGCCGAGGCTCTGTTGGCGCTCGCCCTGGCGGTCCTGCTCGCGGTCTCGGCAGCCCTGAGCGACGCCACGTCGTCGCTCGGGTTCCTGCTCGCCTTCAGTCTTCAAGCGGCGTTCTTCTGGCTCGTTCTGCTCAACCGCAACCGCCTACTCGCGGTCGCCGCCGGCCACGACGGCCGAGCGATCCCACGCGTCCCTTTGAGAGGGGCGATGCATCGGACGAGAGCCGCCACCTACCGCGCGGCGTCCGTGTCCGCCGCAGCCTTGGATCAGGTGAGGCGCCGCGTCCGCGACGGAGAGCACGGCCGCGCGCACTCGAGTCGACCGCATGGGGAGAGTCGACCGGCGCGCTCCGACGCGCCGGAGGACGCCTCTAGCGGGAGGGCCGCGACGCGCGCAAAAGACGGCTACGGAAGCGCCGCCGCGCAGCGCGCCGACGAACCGCAGGGCGCAGGGGGGCCGCCGAGCCATTTTCGGACGCGACGTGTCGCGGCGCGCACAGGGGAGTCCGGCCCGGGAGAGCGAGATGCCGCGCAAGCCTCGGCCGCCGCACGCGAGAGAGCACCAAGCCGCCCAGCCGTGCCTGACCGGGGGGACGGAAAGGCGGTCGAGGATCGGCGACCGCAGTCGGCGGAGAGGCTTGAATCACCCGAACCGATCGACGGGTTAGCTGACCGCGCCGCTGGGATGCGTGACCAGGGCGGCGGCGCCGCAAGCCGGACGGCAAGCTCTACGAACGTCGACCCACCGACTGGCGACGCTCGCCCGAAGCCGCGCGAGATCCGTGTATCGACTCGGGACCTAAGGCACGGCTGGGCTGACACTTCAGAGGACGGTGGGGCAGAGAAGCGGTTCCGTCGCGTGCGCCGTGACCGTCGCGATCGGAAGGAACCGTGATCCATCGTCGATTCGCCTTCTGGAGCCGACCGATCGCCGCCAATGCAAGGCGGCCGCTCTTCGTCGTGGTCGCCTCCGCCCTGGTCGCCGCGGCGCTGGCGAGCTGGACAGTCGTTCGCTCCGGTGAGCGACTCCATGCGCAAGGGGGCTCACTTGACGAGCCCGCCGTCAGCGTCGAGCAAGTCCGCGAATCCTCCCACGGACCGCCAGCTGGGCCCCCGGTTCTTGAGGTACCTCAGCTCTCGGCCCCGGCAGCCGCCCACGCCGCGGCTAGACGAGCGGCGAGCCGCTTCTTGACGGGCGGGTATCTCGCCTACGCGTACGGACGCGCCCGCCCGCACCGGATTCCGGCGGCGACCGATGAGCTCCGGCTGGAGCTCGCCTCGGCCTCGCCACGAGCGCCCTTGGCCGAACGGCGACGGAAAGCGCGGGTCAGCGCTCTACATGTCGAGCAGGCGACCGCGGTGGGGGCCGAGGCGGTCGCCCTCGTCCGAGACGGGGCGCGCGCCTACGAGGTCTACCTGACGCTCTCGAAGACTGGGGGCCGCTGGCGCGTCGCAGAGGCAAGTGGCTAGGTGCCATCCCGTGTCCCCGCCCGCGCAGGGCTCAGTCTCGGCGCGAAGGCCGCCGCGCTCGTTGCCGCGACCGTCGGCTTGCTGGTGCTCGTGGTCATGGCGACGGCGGCTTCCCTCATCGGAGCCGCCGCAGGCGACTGCACCCAAGCTGGAAAGGCCTCCCCGTCCGGAAGTGCTCGAATCGGCATCCCCGACGAGTACCTGTCCCTGTACCTCGATGCCGGCGAGCGGTACGGCATCCCGTGGGAGGTTCTCGCCGGCGTCGGGAAGGTCGAGACCGATCACGGCCGACTGCGCGCCCCCGGCGTGCGCTCAGGCAACAACTTCGCCGGCGCCGCCGGACCGATGCAGTTCCTCTCGCAGACCTGGAGCGAGTACGGCGTCGACGGCGATGGAGACGGCGATCGAGACGTCTACGACCCCGCAGACGCCATACCCGGTGCCGCCAACTACCTGCGTGCAAGCGGCGCGCCGGAGGACATCGAGGGTGCGCTCTTTGCCTACAACCACGCCCACTGGTACGTCGCCGACGTCCTCGAGTGGGCGGAGCGCTACAGCGGCGCCTCGAGAAATGACCCGCTCTCGAGCGAGGCTTCGGCATGCGCGGCGACCGCGCTGCGCCCCGGCGGCGGCGTCGCCGACGTCCTCGATAACCGCAACATCCGGCTCACGCCGCAGATGCGAGCGGACCTTCGGGCTGGGCTCATCGATCCGCGGATCGTCGCCACTCTGGCCGCCGTCGGCGAGCAGCACATCATCGTCGTCTCCTCGCTCCTACGTCCCGAGGATGGCGACTCAAACCATTCGAAGGGGCGGGCTGCCGACATCGCCTCGGTCGACGGGAGCTCGTGCTACCCGGCTCGTCGCCGCTCGCCTTGCGGACGCCTCGCCGTGGACCTCGGCGAGGTCAAGGGCCCCACGCGCTCGACCGAGCTCATCTTCGGGTTCGACCCCGATGGGCCGTCAGACCCGCGGGGATTCGCGGACCCGATCGGCCACGACGACCACATCCACGTCGGCTACGACGCCTGACAGAAGGAGGAGTGCGTGACGCATCTGGATCGACACAACCGAACGCTCGCGATCGAGGAGCACGCGCGCCTAGGCTGGCGCGCGGACTGCCCGATCTGCCGCCGCACGCGCCTCGGCGGTCCTCCACCCGGCGCTCAGGTCGTGTCGAGTCGCGCGAAGGCTGCGCTTGCAGCCGCCGTAGCGACGGGTGCCGGCGTGCTTCCGGCGGCGCCGGCGTCCGCGCAAGCGCCCGTCGGACCCGCGCCGACCGACCTCGTGCCACCTGAGCCCGCCGGACCCGTGGACGAATCGGCGGACTCGCCGAGCGGCGCCTCGCCTGCCCCCGCGGCTCCATCGGAGACGACCCCAGACGCGGACGCACCGCTAGCCGGCGACGACGATGCGCAGGGCGGCCGCACCGTCGAGACTCCGTCCACCGCTGAACACCCCCTTGGGTCGTCACCTTCGGTGCCGCGAGATCCGGCGGAGCGTCAGGCAGCGTCGCCGGCCCCAACGGTGTGGCCGCCCGAGCGTCGGGTGGGCGAGCTAGGCGGGACGGACGATCGGCGGCCGGATCCGGTGGCCGTGGAGTCTGAGCAGACAGCATCCTCGGGGGGCGTCCGAGTCCGGGCTCAACAGCCTCCTCGGGGCCAGCGCTCCACGTTTCGCCCTGAGCGCCGACGTGGCGAAGGCCCCATGGACAGCCCGCGTCCTGCAGCCCTCTCCCGCTCCGAGCGAAGCTCGCTCGGTCACGCCGGGCGTCAAGAACACGGCCGCCTCGGCGAGGCCTCGAGCGACACGTATGTCGTTCGTCCGGGCGACTCGCTATGGCTGATCGTTGAGCGAGAACTCGGCGGGGGACCGTCCGACGCGGCGATCGCCGCCGCGGTCAGCCGGCTCTGGGAGCAGAACGCCGACAGCATCGGAACGGGCAACCCCGACCTGATCCACCCCGGGCAGCGGCTGTATGTCGAAGGGGCCGTGCCCCACAAGCGAGCTTGACGCCGGGGCAAGAGCTTGGTCCGCCTCGAGGCGCCGTGATCCGACGATCGCACGTCTACCCCGGTTCGGTGATCGATGGACGGCCGCAGGACAGGGCGCTGTCGAAGCGATTGCTCGGCTGGTTCGTCGAGCCAGCACCGAGCGAGGCGGAACGCTACGAGGCCACACTGAACGAGCGCCTCTGCGCGGCGACGGCCAGTCGAGCCAATCGCATCGCGCTGACCAGCCCGAAGGGCGGCGTCGGGAAGACCACCTGCGCCTTCCTGCTCGGCGATCTCCTCGCGGCTCCCGCCCAGCTTCGGGTGCTCGCGATCGACGCGAACCGCGACTACGGAACGCTGGCGTCGCTCGTCCCGGAAGCCGCCCGTGCCGAGCTGACGCTGGGCGACCTCCTGGAGGGCATCGAGGTAGTGCGCGCTTGGACGGAGCTGCGCCCCTATCTGTCGCGGCTTCCCACCGGCCTCGACGTGCTAGCGGCTCCAGCGCGTGCCGAGACGATGGCTCGGATGACGCCATGCCTCTACGGTCAGGTCCTCGAGTTCGTCTCGCGCTACTACGACGTCGTCCTCCTCGACCTCGGCACGGGCGTCGTCGATCCCCTCGCCAGGTTCGCCCTGGAACGGGCCGACCAGACCGTGCTAATCACCACGCCGGACTACGTCACGGCGGAGAAGGCGGCCCGCGCCGCCCCGGACCTGCTTGCCGTCGGGGACAAAGCTCCGAGCCACACGCTCGCCGACCGCGTGATCGTCGTCGTGAACCGGGCCCCGCCTCAGGGCGATATGCGGGAAATCAAGGCTGCGTTCCGACGGGCCGGCGTTACTCGACAAGTCGCTATCCCCGATGACCAGCAGTTGGGCCTAATGCTCGACTCCGCGACCTACTCGCTCGAGGCGCTTTCGCGCTCGGTACGGACCTCCATCAAGGACCTAGGTGTGACGGTGGCAGGGCGTCTCGTCTGACATGCCTTAATCGGCTCGTTCGGCCCCGACAGGCGCATTGGTACTAGAAGCTCGGCATCCCGATCACCGGCGCATGAAGGCCAAACCGCGTCGACAGCGAACGACCGAGCGCCCATGTCCATCGGATCGGGGTTTTGACGGCCGCGTCGCGCGAGGCCGAAGCTTACGGCGAGGGAGACGTACTCCCAGATGAGCTGCGGGTCGAGGTCGTGTTCTTTGGCGACCTCTCGGACGGAGGACGTCAGATTGACGTATGCCGGGCCGCCTCTCTTGGCCTTGAACCGCAAGAGACCATCGTCAACCAGGCGCGCTTGTGCCTCCGGGCGCCTCAGCAGCTCGTCCGCCGAGACACGGGCCGGTTCGGCAGCTTGAACAGACATGGCTCCTCGATTTCCGGTCAGGCGCCAGCGGGATTGCTGAGGCAGTTTCGGAAACCAGGCGGACTATTGAGAAGGTGCGAGCCAGACGAGCTGGCGACTACTCAGTCTGCGCGGTCGGACTCATCCTCGTCAAAGCGGCCCTTGATCGAGAAACTCCTTCCCGAGCTCCGTGACGCGATAGCGGTTCTGGTATCGGTTTGCCGCACCCGTCGTGTCAGGCTCAAGGAGCGCTCCCTCCCCGAGATCCTCCCGGTTCCATGGCGACTGCGGGCTGCAGGCATCGTCGAGAAGCCCATCAATCCTCTTTAAGTGGCGGGGGTAGCCGACCTTCTCCGCAATCTCGCGATGTGACGGCGCCCGCCCTTCTCGTTCCTGAAGCTCATGGGCGGCTTCCACTAGCTCGAAGAGTTGCTGGGCGCGATTGACACCCTTCCAAGGATCGTGCGGAACAGCCATGCTGAGACTCTAGAACCGACCTCAGCGCTTGCCGTTCCGTCCGTCTTCAGCGCACAATGGCTTCGAACTCACAAAGGAGGCGCAGCATGAAGCGAATGGACGTCGTTAAGAAGAACGATCAATGGCGGGCCGAAAGCAGGGGCCGGGCCGTGCCAGGCACGAGCGCACCGCGAAAGACCGAGGCGGTGAAGAAGACGGCGCAGAAGGCAAAGGCCGCCCGGGAGCCGGTCTCGGTTCGGATTCACAAGGAGAACGGCCGCATCCAGGAGGAGCGGACCTACCCGCGGGGCGCGGATCCGCGCAAGAGCCGGGGCTAACAGCCGCAGGGCACCCTCCTCGGCGCGCGAGCTTCGCGGGCGTTCGACCGGGAACTCGAGCGGCTGAATCTTCCCGGGGACGTAGCGGCCGGCGCACGCTGGGAACTCGTCGAGGGCGGCGAACCGGTCGATGGGCGGACGGGCCCTCAGACGAACCCAACAGCGAGCTGCGGAAAACATCCCTTATCGCATCGAAAGCCCAGGGCCAGACTCCGAGTACCACTACGACCCCTACGGCGAGCTCGACGATCCGGACCCCGAGGACTCGACCGAGCCCGAGGAGCTGCTGTCGGGCGAGGCCAAGCAGAACCCGTTCCGCTTCGAGGGCTTCTACTACGACTCGGCCGTCAAGACCTACGACATGCAGGCGCGCGAGTACCTACCCCAGGTCGGACGCTTCCTGTCGGCCGACCGCTTCGAGGCGGCCGGCATGGACCTGGCGCTGCAGTCGGACCCGCTGACTCAGAACCGCTACGCGTTCGCGGGCGGGAATCCGGTGTCGATGATCGAGTGGGACGGGCACGACCCCTGTTGCATCTTCAGCCACACGGTGCGCTCGCTATTGTGCTCGCGAGCAAGATCTCCTGGCACGCTTCGCGCAGCTCCGCTTCCGAAGCACCTAGTAGGGCTCCCTCATCTCCGTCTCCGCCTGGTCGCTCGCCATATCGTCGACGCAGGACTCGAGGCTTCGTCGTCGACGTCCGGCTCCGGGGGCACGCGGTAGCAGGGCCCGTGGTCGCGACGATGCAGACGATCGTGGCCTTCGAGGGCACTGCGACCGAGACCTCGCGCGCGATCGCCCCACTCGCCGTGGCCTTGTTGTCCTCGGCGGCCTTGGGCTTCGCCTCCTGGACGGGTCGCGATTGCTTGCTCGGTGCGCTCAAGCATCAGCTAGCTGAGTTGGAAGCTGGGGCGCGGCGGCGGCGCCCGCTCGACTCGCCATCCCTTTAGCTCGAAGAGCGGCCGTGCGACCCTATCTGGCCTTTTCTTGAAGGGGCAAGGAGTGGAGCCAGCCCTGAAGTCGCCGGACAAGCGGCGAGCGGCGCTTAGCTAGCGATCCTCGCGTCTTTCACGGTCGCGCCGGCTCATGCGGGCCTTCGTGATGATGGAGACGTAAGCAATGGACGCCTCGACTCCGTCGCTGCGCTCGGAGAGCGCTAGCAGGGTTTCTCCGATGACGGTCGGATCAAATCTCGAGGCAATGGCGCGGTCCGTTAGGTCGTGAAGCGACAGAGAACTGTCGCTGATGGGCCCCGTTCCGTCATCGAGTGGCAGCGTCTGGGCGGCCCCCTTCGACTTAGGGGGTGAGGGCGTCGGGGGTGGCAAAACACCGGCCTCCTGCGGCGACGTTAGGGCGAGGTACTGCTGCGTCACGCCCACACGCTGGGAGCTTGCCAGCGCCTTCGGACGAGTCCTACGCTTCATGAGCATGCGCTGGCCGAACCATAAGCGCAGCCACTGCCAGATGCCTGGCGTCCTTCCGCTCGTTGCGAACTCTTCCGAGCCAGGCTCAGCAGGGCCCAAGCCGGCGACATCGAACGAATCCGACTTCTCGACACAGTCGGAAGCCGACCTCGGCGGTGTCCACGTCACCAGGCTCGGGTACTGGAAGGATGGCGGGCCCGCACCCTGGCTGATAGCCCACATTCGGTCAGCCTCGTGGACGATGTACTCGCGATCGGCTAGCTCGCCGTCCGGCTCCTCGCCCGTAACGGCACCGACGATGGCACCAGCCATCGTCGCCACCGTGTCCGTGTCCGTCCCGAGTTGGTTTGCACACGCAATCACGGCTTCGAGCGGGCTGTCAGCGAAGAGCCAGGCCGCCACCGCCGCGAGAATGGACGTCTTCGTCCCCGACCCTCGCTGCTCAAGAGGGAAGCCCCCCAAGGCCTCGACGGCATCGTCGTATCCGCCGACGCCCGCCGCGCGGTTGACCTCACGACAGCGTTGCAGGTCAGCCTCAATCTCCTTGACGACGAGGTTGACCTCGTCGGCAAACCGCTTGCCGCTGTGAAGCTCCCACTGCCCGAGCCATAGCTCGGCCAGGACCTCATCGGACTCGGCGATGCCGCCAACTTGAGGTAGCTCGGCCGCTATCGCGTCCCAGTCATTAGGACTCGGAACCGCCCCCCGCTCGAACGCGTGGAGCAGGCAGCGGGCATGGAAGACGGCTCCGAGAATGCCGCGCAGATGACCGTGAGTGGCAACAGCGTTAGTGACTACGGCGGCAATCAGCGATCGCCGGTCGCCTCCGGGGCCGTGCGCCCAGACATGGGGCTGGACTCGCATGGCCGCGCCATTACCCCCTCCGTTTAGGTAGTCAGCCCGATCGGCAGAGAAGAAGTTCGTCGCCCAGGTCACATCGCGGTGGCGCAGGTTCGCCGCCGCCTCCAGAGAGCCCTTGCCGGCGCCTAGCGCATATCCAGGCCATACCGTCAGCTCTATCTTGGCGAAGGTCTCGACGTCGAAGGTCCCGTGCGCCCGCATGGAGCGAGAGCTCGCGAGCCGCAGCTGCGTGTCATCGGAGATGCAACCTGCTGGAAGCTCGACGGTGGGCCCGAACTTGCCGCCGATGCGACGTTTCCAAGGGACGGTCTTCTCGACACGGGGCGCGCCTGTCCGGCGGCGAACACCGGCAGTATCAACGCCTTCAGTAATGAAGCCGAGCGCGTCGCCGTACGCCGCCCAGAGGGCGGAGCAACGGATGCGGACCTGTCTGTCGACGCTAGGGCTCAAAGACCTCAGGTCGGACGTGGATGGGTAATTCTGACGAGCCCGGCGAGTCAACGTCGGGAGGTAGGAGGATTTCGCTGTGGGCCCCCACGATGTCGGCGTGCTCGCCGGTCGCGACGTAGATACCTCGAAAGTACTCGCTCGGGACGCGGGCCGGATAGAGGACCTCGGCCTGATGGCAGGTGGTCAGGTGGTCCGGTAAATCGTCCCCGCGGGAGACGAAATTCCCTACCCAGCGGGTGATCCTGGCCGCGAACAGAGCCTCGATGCCTTCGGGCCCGGGTGCGCGGCGCACACCCGTGTACATGTTGTTCGTGGTTGCGAAAACGACTCCCTCGTGGGTGAGGATGACGGGGTCGAGCGCGACTACGCACCACCCGACGTTCCGATCGCTATGCCAGGTCGACGCCTTCCCAAAAAACTCGTGGTTGATGCGGCTGACGGAGAGGTTTACGTAGTCGAGCCATGCCGGGTCCTTGCGCACCTTTGCGTTCGGCTGGTAGACGTGTTCCAGGTACTTCTCCTCGGGGAGACGCTGACGCGAGAGGATGCCGCCAGAGGCGAGCATGCCGAGCAGGCCGGTGTTTGTCGTGAAGTGCATCACCTCCGCGATCTCCCGGCGCTTCAGGATGTGGCCCACGGTCATCAGGCGTCGATGGCGTCGAACGTGGCGGGATCGAGGAAGTCGATGACGCGCGACTCCTCGCCCGGCTTGTAGGTAAGCGCGGCGGACTTGCGCGCACGAGCCAGTGCCATGGCCACGAGCCGACGGTGCTGCGCGAGCTGGGCATCGTCTTCTTCGGGACCGTGGGGCATTTGCTCGGCGCTCAGCCCGAGGATTATCACGTGGTCGAACTCCAACCCCTTGGCGGAGTGCAGCGTGCTGAGGCCCACCTGCTCGGGTCCCTGCGGCCACTCAGGACGGCCCTGCATCTCAACAAAGGGGACATCCGCCTCGTTGAGGCGCCCTCGCGCATAGTCCAGATAGCCGCCGCCCTTTGCGTGAAGCAGCGCAACAGACTCGTCGTCGGGCAGGTCGCCAAGGAATTCGAGGAGCCAATCCGTCTGGTCTCGGAACTGGCCCCGGACGACCTTGGGCTTCGGGCCCTCGCGAACGCAAGACTCCAGGTCAGGGAGTGTCCCATCGTCGTCCAGGGGAAGACCCTCGACGAGGGGGCGCGCGAACGCGGCCACCTGTTTCGTGTTGCGATGATTATCCTTCAGGCGGAAGCTGTCCGCGGCGGCGATATCGACCCCAACCTCCGTCCACCTGTCGAACGCATGGGGGTAGATGCGCTGGACCGCGTCCAACACGAACGCCGTGGAGTGGGTGTCTGGCAGATGGCGCACCACGCCGCGAACCTGATTCGCAGAGAAGTCCTGCGCCTCATCGACGAGGACGATGTCGTACTGCTCCGTCGGGTCGCGAAGTGCCATCTTTACCGCCAGGTCGTTCCAGTCGAGCACCCCGCGCTCTTTCTTCCAGGTGAGATATGGCCGTATGACCTCTTCGAGGAAGTCCTCCCGCTGCGGGCGCTCTACGCGGGGGACCGGGCCGCGTCCGGTTCGTTCGTAAGTGGCTCGCACCTCTGGGTTCGCGTACCCGTTGACCTGTTCCGGCAAGAACCGCCCGAGTACGTACGCGACCTCGTCCGCAATAAATTCCGGCGCGTAGTCCAGGCTTCTCCCCAGTCGCATGATTTCTCGCGCGCCCTCCCCGGAGTCCATCAAGGAGACGCTGTCAAGGGTGTCCAACGCCCATCGCGCGAACGTCGAGAGCGTCAGGTCGAGCGAGTCGGCCTTCAGCTGCCGCAGTACGAGCTCCTCGACGTAGCCCCGCAGCGTCCGATTGAAGGTGAGTACGAGCACGCGGATCGGCGAGTCGTCTCCGGTGCGCTGTTGCTCGCGCCTCCACACGCCCGTCACCGTCTGGAGGCGAAGGACCGCGGTCGTGGTCTTACCGCTGCCGGCCGATCCCCGGATCAGTACGAAGCCCGGGCGGTAGTTCAAGACGGGCAGCTGCTCAGACGTCGGCTTGACGTTCCTGAGGACCCGCATCAGCGGGGTCCGAGAGTGCGACCGAAGCCAGCGGGAGCCTTCCGCGCGCGCGGCTCTCGGGGGGTTACGGCGACTGATGGGCTGCTCGGCCCCGTCACGGCCAAGCGACTGTCACTCGGGTGTTTACGCTAGGCGACGAGTCAGGCATGGCGAGATACTAGGACGCCGCCTGCATGAGACGAGTGCTTAAGTCGGCCAGCTTCCGAACTGCTTGCTGCGCGCCGTCCGATAGAGGCTAGGTTGAGCTTGCCTTTCTGGACCCCCCAGAAGCACTATTCGTCGGCCGGAGACGGCCCGGCGCCCTTAGCCCAAACAGTTCTTGATCGCCCTGCCAGAAGACGATGGCGTGCGAGAGGCCTGCGGGTCTGCTAGTCGGCCTCGTCCGGCTCGCGGACCGGTAGGTGTTTGTACCAATCCGGGTTGCTGGCTGAGTACGCAGCGAACTCCCGCGCGTGCTCGTAGTAGCGTCCGAAGCGCGGGTCGGTATCGAGCGTGTCGATTGTGGCGACCAGGTCGCCGTAGTCCGCCCGCTCGCGCCAACGCCGGGGCCAATCGATGACGAGCCCGGAGGCGAGCCCCTCGCGGCCGGCCTTGAGCGGGGCCTCGTAGAGCATGATCCCTGTCGGATCGAGTGCCATCTGGAACTCGGGCCACGCGGCCGACGGACCGAGTGAGGCACCGAGCCAGTTCTGAGCGTGCTCGAGCTCGGCTGCCTCGACGATCGGCCGGCCGAGGTAGGTACCGGTGTCCTTGTCCATGACGGACTCGCCGATCGAGATTGCCCCCGGAGAGGGATGCCTATTGCCAGCGACTCGCAGATCAAGTCGGCGCACCGAGTCATGAACGGCGCGGCGAACAGCTTCACGAGTGGCGCCCACACAACGATCGTGTCGCTGAAGTAGGCGTGCTGAACTGGGAGCGCGAACAGAGTCGGGACCCCTTTGCCGGGCGCGATCTCTTTGACCCCGAGGCATCGCATGCTCGGTATGACCACGGCCTTGTCGATCAGGGAGCGGTAGGCGGCGAGGATCTCCGGCAGCCCCGCGCGTTCGAGCCAGCCACGGAAGCCGAGGACATCGAAGAAGCCCACCATGTACGGGTTCGGTGATGAAGGATCGGGGCCGCCGGGCTCGTCCTCGGAGGCTTGCGCGGGCGGCTCATTCGCGGGCTTCCCCCGAGCGTCGAACAGACCCGCGGCGACGCACCTCAGCGAGGGCAGATCGCCCCCCGTCGCGCGCTCTGCTTCGGCCAGCTCTCTTACCCGATCGTCGTCGTAGTCATACTCGCCCACGGCCACCTGTTCGTCGACGGGCATGAGGTCATCAATGAGCAGCCGGTACGGGGTTGTCGCGTCGACCTGGCACGAGTCCCACAGTTGGCGACAGCGAGCGCGGTACTCATCAGCGGACATTCCCCGCCGCTCGTGCAGCCTGGCACGTAGGTAACTCATGACGGCCCGCTCGAAGGCCTCGGAGTCGTCGGTCATTGACTCAGGAGCGTAAGTCGGGCTCCACACCAGCGACGCCACACCGTCGGTGTTGCCGCGTTCTTACGGGACTAACGAGACAGCCGTAAGAAGTTGTAAGGGCGCCTCGCGGTCGGATCGCGAGAGCCGCCCCGGGTCACCGGCGGGCGCCGCCGAGCCGCATGGGCGCCTGCCGCCAGGGCTGTCGGTCTCGGCGATTGGTCTAGAGGGCGATCTTGAGAACCATCCATGCCCCACCCCCGGCGAACCAACGCCGTCGCGGCGCGGTTCTGGAAGTTCACGTGAGCCGCGAGCCACGCCAGGCGGCAGCGGTTCACTCTCAGGGCCTGCTCCTCGTCGCCGATCTCCTCCGCGATGTCTGCCGGCACGGTGTTGGGGCGCTGACCTCGCAGATGCTCGGAGTTCGTGTGCAGGACCCAGATCAGCGCGCCCAGTAGCGCGGGAACCGGTGCCAAGGCGGATACCGTCGCGAGCCCGACATTCTCGGGTTGATGCAATTCGACTCGCCCAACCACGAACGCGGGGAGAACGAGCCCAACGATTGCGAGCCCCGCGTACAGCACTTGGATAAGGGCTACGTTCTGCCACGGCGGTTCGGGTGTCAGCTTGGGAATACGCAGCGCCGCGGCCAGCGGCCCGGCGGCGAGGGTCACGATTATCGCCGTAGCCATCAGGAGTGCGATCGCGGCAATCGCGGCGTCACCAGAGCCGACGGGGCGCGATCCGTCCCATAACGCCGTGCTGAGGATCAAGAACACCGAGAAGAACATCGCCGCCGCTCCAGCTACTGCGATCAGTCGGCCCCAAAGGCCGGGGGCTTGCAACTGCAGGCGAGCGGGCGAGCGCAGAAGATCCTCCAACGTCATGACCGCGAGGGCGCCGGCTCCGGCGGCGGCGAACGCCGGGATCTGAGGATCATCGATCTGGGAGAAAGCTGCGACACACCACACCGTGAGTGCACCTATGGCGACGAGCGCCGCGGACGGCGACACGGCCAGCATCGGTGGCTCGTAGGGCTGCGGGGAGCGCCGCGCGATCACGTACGCAACGAGCAGGAGCACCACCGCCACGGCGAAGGCTCCTCCGAGAGTTGACGTCGAGAGGTGACTCGCCCCGGTATCCCGGTCCGCGTTGAGGAGGTCCGCGGCGGCGATGTGCAGAAGGATCAGCGCAATAGTCGCGGCGATCCCAAAGGAGGCGACCTGAATCGTCGTGGCGGTTCCATTTGCCTCGTCCTCAGGATCGGGTTTCTCAGCCCCATACCACTGGCGATCCACCCGGACAACTTCGCCGAAGCGCTCGCGAATCAGCCCAATGACCAAGCCATCGAGAAAGAACGTTGCGAACCCCAGCGCATAGTGGGCGTCGAGCTGCTCTCGTCCTGAGCTCTCGAGCCAGCCGACCAGGACTATCAAGCCATAGGTGAATGCGACGGCGGTCCCGCCGAGCAAGCGGTCGCTTGCCGACCCCGCACCGAGACGCGTGACAAGTCCAACCGCAAGCGCGGCCGCCACAACCACGACGGCCGCGAGCAGACCTTGGTCCGTGACGAGGTGAAGCCCCAAGCCGACCGCCCCGAGGCCGAGGAAGAGCACGCTCGCCGCCGACACCGCCGCGGACAGCGACCTCGCCCGCAGCTGCGGAGCGAGAACGCCCACGCTCAATATGGACACGACGATCACTGCACAGATGCCCTCGGCCAGGCTGAGGTGCGGCATGCCGTGCGCAGCCAAGCGCCGAGACGCCCGCCGCTCCAGCGGTGCCGCGGGCCAGCGAGATTAGTCGCGCGCGGCGAGCGAGGCGCGGGCCGGCAACCGCCGCAACTAGCGTCAACGCAACGAGGGCGAGTCCGATGTAGCTCGCGACACCCGCCCGGGTGCCGCCGACGGTCGCATTGTCAACCGCGGCTAGACCGACGAGCGTGGCGCCGGTAAAGGCGGCAAGGTCGAGCCATCCGGTGGCGGCGAGCGCATGCAGGTTGGGATGCTCCCGACGCGCCTCGGCGCGCAGCCGGCGGAACAGGGCTACGGCAAGGACAGCGCTCCCAGCAGAGACCAGGGCCAGATAGCCAGCGTGATACCAGCCCCCAGCGTTGAAGTGGTGTGCTTCCGGGAACGACCAGTTGGGGCCTGGATCCGGGTCGAGCAGCCAGGTCGCCTGGATCCAAGCGCAACGACGGCGCCCAAGACTGCCGCTCCGAGATGAGCTCGCCAGGAATCCTCCCCCGGCAGTCGCGCCACCACATGAGCGGAGGCCCACCACGCAAGGGGAAGGAAGACGGCGTAGCCCAGCGTGGCGGACCGGTAGTCGAAGAGACCCGGTACGTCGCTCCGCCAGTCAAACAGAAGCCACAGCGCGAGGAGAATGGCCCAGCCGACGACCGGCACAACCGCCCAGATCCAGGGCGGTGCTACAGCCGGCGCGCTTGATGCGGTCGTTGCGGCTGCCTCCTCGACCCCCTCCTCCGCGGCGGCCCTTGGCCTCGTCTCGGGCGCCCAGGGATCGGCCCGGACGCCAAACGCCTTAAGCAGCTTCGTCCAGCGACCAGGCGGTGGCGACGCGCACATCTCGGAATCAAGGATCGACGGGACCGATGCTTCGAGATCCGTGTTCGTGCGTCGCTGTCCCGAATCCGCGTTCACCCGCGTGAATCTGGGGCGTGCATCATCGTCTTTGATTATTCACGGTGTGAGGCGAACGCCACGCTCCGACGCTTCCCAGCGCGCGGGTATAGGCAGTTTCATTTCGCTGAAGGCCCAGTGTCGCAAGCGGGCCGCTGTCGTCGTGGGGGCATTCCGCTCCGTAGGGCCTCCGCTCGAGTCATGCCCGCGGCCATGGAGGCCGGCGCGCCAGAAATCCCAAAAAGATGGGAGCCGATGAAGCGCTACCGCGGGCAAGAGTGAACCGGACTTGCGCCTGCAGTTCAGCGGTTAGGATCGTCTGAGCGACGCGCCCCGCAAGCTGCAAGGGAGAGACGCTTGGGCATAAGCATTACGACTGGCCACCAACACGCCAAGTGGGGCCCGGCGTCATGAACGGCGACGCTGCACTCCAGCGCCGCCTGGACGCGCTGCTCGGAGCGGCGGAGGCCGCCGACGCGCCGGAGCCGACATCGAGATTCTCGCCGTTCTTCGGTGACGGCGCCCAGCGGGCAGGGGCCCTGGCGATGGAGCTGCGCCGCGTTGCACAGGCCGATGGGCTCGAAGCGGCCGTGACGGCGGCCGAGAGCGCGGCCCGCGTCGAGCCTGCAGGGCTTGTGAAGCGGGCGGTGAAAGTGTTCGTAACGCACGAACCCCTGGCTATGGGCCGTCTCGCCCTGCCGATCGTCGAGGCGCTGGAGTCAGAGCCTGTGGATGGCCGACCACCGGCGCCTCGCCCGCCGCCCGGGGGCATGCTGCCACCCGGCATCCCGGGCGCGCCGCCACGAGCCGCGGACCCGGCTGGGTCCCGGCCGGTCGAGGCGGCGCCGCCGCCGGCTGATGCACCGGACTCGTGGGACGCGCAGGCGGTACCGAGCCTGACCGAGCCGGCCGCCGAGAGGGCGCTGGACTGGTATCGCGAGGACCCCTTCGCCAACGACCACCACGCCCATTGGCACATCGTCTACCCGCGCGACGGCGGCGGACCCAACGTCATCCAGCGCCGCCACGGCGAGCTCTTCTTCTACATGCACGAGCAGATGCTGGCCCGCTATGACACCGAGCGGTACATCGCGGGGCTCGAGCGCGTGAAGCCGCATCCGCCCCGCGACGCGCAGGGCCGCCCCGACTACGGCGCGGCCATCCCCGAGGGCTACGGCTCGCAGGGCTACACGCGCCGCCGGCCGGGCCGGAGCTTCTCCGAGCTTCAGGATGTGGTCGCGAGGACCAGTGTCTGGCACGAAAGCCTTGAGGCAGCGATTGTCGCCGGACGAGTCGACCTCGGGGACGGCCTCGACCTCGGTCCGCTGACCGAGAGCCAGCTGGGATCGGCGGTCGAAGCGGCGGCGCTTAACACCGGCGATGGAGTCGTTGAACTCGAAAGGGTCGAGGCGGCGTTCGGCAACCTCCACGGATCCGGCCACGGGAACGCGGGGGCCCTCGGCGAGGGCCCCGACCCACTTCGGTGGGGCGGGGTGATGTACTGGACGGAGACTGCGATCTGCGACCCGTTCTTCTATCGCTGGCACAAGCACGTCGACGAAGTCAATGCCGCCTTCCAGGACCGAAGCGGGGAGACGAACGACCCGGCGACCTACGCCCCTGCTGAGATCTCCTTCGGTGAGGGAGGCTCGATCGCCGTCTGCCTCTCGCGCGACATCCCTGGGGCGACAACGGCCGGCTTCGACTTCGAGGACTTCGCCCGCAACCACCTCGGAGGCGATCTCGACGGGTCCGAGGGGCTGTTCACCAGCGAGCTGATTACGCGCTTCGTGCGCTCGCGCGTGACCGCCGGGATCCCGGGCGCCGAGCGGGTCTCCTACTGGACGACGCACCTGATCCACGAGCCGTTCACCTACTTCGTGCGGCTCGAGAACGGGGCGACGGAGACTCGGGCCGTGACCGTGCGGACGTTCCTCGCCCTCGCTGAACTCGCCGAGCACCGACGGGCGTGGATCGAACTCGACAAGTTCGAGGCGAAGCTGGAGCCCGGCGTCAACCTACTCGCCCGGCCGGACGCGCGCTCGTCGGTGATCAAGCGACGCGGGGTGACGGCGCCAGGAGCGGAGGCATTAGCGGCGGATGCGGCCGATCAGTGGTGCGACTGCGGGTGGCCCTACTCGCTGCTGTTGCCGAGCGGTGCCTCGGACGCCCAGGGCACGCCGTTCAGGCTGATGGTCGCGATCACCGACTCCGAACAGGACCGCGAGCCCGACCACGTGCGCACCTGCGGTTCGATGAGCTATTGCGGGGCACTCGAGAACTACCCGGACCTCCGTCGGATGGGCTACCCCTTCGATCGGCCCTTCTCGGGCCAGACGATCACCGAAGCGATCTCAGCGGCGCCGTCGATGGCGTCGGTGGATCTGACGATCCGATGCGAAAGCGAGCGGCCGCCCGAGTGAGCTTCACTCCCGCCCTGGGCGGAGTTAGCGGAAAGGTGCGCTGACCGTGATGGCCAGGATGCGGATCGACACTTTGGTCGAGAATCAACCGCCCCCGGGGGCGAGTGGTCACCTGCGCCGGCTCACGATCGTTGCCCAGGATCCGAGCGTGCCGGGTGACGGGGAGATCCTCACCGCCGAGGTTTCGGTGCCGGTCGACCGCCTCGAGGCGGGGCCGCGCGGGCACCGGTTTCACGTCGTCGACTACGACGCCTCCTCCGGTCGGTTGCTGGAGCCGGTGCCCGACCTCCGCGACCCTGAGACGGAGGCGGCCGAACGCGACTGGAGCTGCCGCGATGCCTTCGCGCGGCCCGATGGCCCCGAGGACGAGGCGAACCGGTATCCACTGGGCTACAGCCAGGCGCTCGTCTCGGATCCAGCGTTTCGCGCGCAGAACGTCTACGCGATCGCCGCCCGCACTCTCGCCGCGTTCGAGTTCGCGCTCGGGCGGCGGATCGAGTGGGCGTTCGGCTCCCACCAGCTCTACCTCGTCCCCCGGGCGTTCGCCGACGCCAACGCCCACTACGCGCGGGAGGATCGCGGCCTCTTCTTCGGTTACGTGCCTCGAGCCGACGGGACCACGATGCAGACCTGCCTCTCCCACGACATCGTCTGCCACGAGACGACCCACGCCGTCCTCGATGGGCTGCGCCCGCGCTTCCTGGAGCCGACACTCCCCGACCAGCCCGCCTTTCACGAGGCGCTCGGTGACATCGTCGCGATCCTCTCGGTGTTCTCCCTGCGCGAGGTGGTGGAGTTCGCCCTCGGCCGCGAAGACCCCGAAGGCCGAATCGCTGCTGGCGGACTGGAACGCAAGGTGCTCGCCAAGGGCATCCTGTTCGGCGTCGCCGAGGAGTTCGGCGAGAGCACAAGCGGTGTCCGAGGAAGCGCGCTGAGACGCTCCAGCGAGCTGGAGGCCGGCGAGGCATGGCGCTCCGCCCCGGCCTTCGAGGAGCCGCATCGGCGCGGCGAGGTTCTCGTCGCAGCCGTCATGGACGCGATGGTGGGAATGTGGACCGAGCGCCTCGACGCGCTTGAGCACGCCGGCGGGGTCAATCGAGAGCGAGCAGCCGAGGAGGGCGCGAAGGCAGCCTCACAGCTGATGACGATGGTGATCCGATCGCTCGACTACGCGCCCGCCGTCGAGATCGAGTTCGAGGACGTCCTCGACGCGATCATCGTCGCCGACGAGATCGTCGCCCCGGATGACCGCCACGGCTACCGTGACGCGATCCGTGCCAGCTTCGAGCGCCACGGCATCCGCCAGCCAGTAGGTCGGACTGTCGACGTTGCCAAGCAGGCCATGCCGTTTCGCTACGAGCAGATCAACGCGGCGGCGCTGCGCTCGAGCAAGGACGAGGCCTTCCGCTTCCTGTGGCAGAACCTCGCCGCACTCGAGCTCAAGTCCGACTGGCACCTGCAGGTCGAGGCGCTACGGCCAGCGATCCGGGTCGGCCCCGACGGTCTCGTCGTCCAGGAGGTCGTCTGCGACTACGTCCAGATACTCGAGCTGACCGCGGGTCAGGCACGCGAGCTGGCTGCGCGCCAGGCCGAGGAGCCGGCCGCGCCCGTCCAGCGCCCCCATGGCGAAGTGCCCAACCGGCTGACACTCCCGGACGCGGGCTCTCTTTCAGACTCCGTTCCGCTCCAGCTCTGGGGCGGCGGCACCCTGATCTTCGACCAGTTCGGGCGAGCGAAGCTCCACCAGCGCAAGGATCTCGATGACTGGGCACGCCAGTCGGAGCGCCTCTCCTACCTCTTGCGCAAGGGCCTCTTCGACAGCGACCGGCGACTCGGCTTCTCAACCGGGGCGGCGGCTGGCATGGCTTTCGCCGACCTGCACGCCCCGGACGCGGTCGCGGGGGAGGCCTGGTGAGCCCCCCGGCCGCACCTGAGCCCAGCTCGGTGGCCGTGCGGATGTACCAGGTCGGCTTCGGCGACTGCTTCCTGGTCAGCTTCACCTACGACGAGCCGCTCGACGACGGCCGCTCAGAGCGCCACATGCTGGTCGACTTCGGCTCCACCCACGGGCCCAAGTTCTCCCGCGCGGGCGGTCCTTCCGTGGTCGAGACGGCCGCCGCGAGGATCGAAGAGCACACGGGCGGTGAGCTCGACGTGGTGGTCATGACCCACCGCCATCGCGACCACCTCTCCGGATTCGGCGATGAGGACTCCGCCGCTGTCATCACTCGCCTCAACCCGAAGCTGGTGGTGCGGCCGTGGACGGAGCACCCCGACCTGCCGCGCGATGCGACCGCGCCGCTCGTCGACGATGCCGATGACCCCCGCCTGCGGTTTGCGACCAACCTGGCCGCCGGCCACCGCCTCGCCGAGCGGGTCGAGACTCTCACCCGCGGAGCCCGCACGGACAGCACCAAGGGGCATCTCGCGCATCTCGCGCTCGACCAGGTGCCCAATCCAGAGGCGATCGCATTCCTCGACGACCTCGCGGACAAGGCGGGTGGCGGCGAGTACCTGAGCGCCGGAATGCCCTCCAGGATCAGCGAGCGGATCCCGGGCATCGGTGTACGCGTACTCGGCCCGCCAACGATCGCCCAGCATGAAGCGATCACGAAGGCTCGGGCCGAGGACCCGGACGAGTTCTGGCTCGGTCAGCTCGGCGCGATCGAAGGTCTGGAGCCGAGGCTTCTCGACACGAGCCGCACCGCCTCACCCCCTCCCGTCGATCCCGGACCCGTCGCCTGGATAGTCGACAAGCTCGCCCGCCAACAGCTCGCCTCGCTCCAGCGCATCGTCAGGACCGTTGACGATGCCCTGAACAACACAAGCCTCATCCTGTTGATCGACGCTGGCGACAAGCGCCTCCTGCTTCCCGGCGACGCGCAGATCGAGAACTGGTCCTGGGCGCTGGAGCACGCACCACCGCCCAAGGTCGCCGAGTACCGCGCGCTGCTCGCCGAGGTCGACCTCTACAAGGTCGGTCACCACGGCTCGCGAAACGCCACCCCGAAGTCGTTGTTCCGCCTCTGGGAAGAGGGACCGGGGAGCCAGCACGAGATGACAGCGCTGCTTTCGACCTTGCCGGGGGTGCACGGCCGCTCCGCCGCCACGGCTGTTCCGCGCGGCCCCCTGGTCGAGGCGCTCGACCGGCGCATGGGGCTCGTTCGCACCGACGCGCTTGACCAAGAGATGGGCTTCATCACCGTCGCGGCTGCTTGTCGCGGCGATGAGCCGTTCACGGTCCAGCCGGATGTCTGAGGCTCGCGATGTCCGGCCCTGACCGATCGACGGACGCCATTCGCGACCTCCAGCCTGTCCATGACGCCACCGACAAAACCCCTGCCGAGGGCGTGGGCTTATGTCTGTCGGGGGGCGGATACCGGGCGATGCTCTTTCACCTCGGCGCCCTCTGGCGCCTGAACGAGACCGGGCTGCTCAAGGACACCAAGCGAATCTCGAGCGTTTCGGGTGGCTCGATTATCGCGGCGACGCTCGGCCTGCACTGGGGTGGTCTGGACTGGCGCAACGGCGTCGCCGCGAACCTCGGGGAGCTAGTGGTGGCCCCCGCGCGTGCGCTGGCGGGCGAGACCATTGACGCTTCCTCGGTAGTCGAGGGCCTTCTTCCGTTCACCTCTGTTGGCGAGCGAGTCGCGCACGCCTACCGCGAGCACCTCTTCGGCGAGGCGACACTCCAAGCGTTGCCTGATGACAAGCGGGGCGAGGGACCGCGGTTTGTCATCTGCGCGACGAATCTTGAGTCCGGCGCGCTGTTCCGCTTCTCGCGGCCTTACGCCAGCGACTACCGCGTCGGGACGATCCGCGAACCGAAGATCCACCTTGCCGACGCCGTTGCGGCATCGTCTGCGTTCCCGCCCGTCCTCTCGCCCTTCGAGATAGACCTGCGCGAGGCGGACTGGGAAACCGTGGCCGGCAACGAGCTCGTAGCGCCCGAGTGGCGCGGCGAGATCAGGCTCTCGGACGGCGGCGTCTACGACAACCTCGGTCTGGAGACGGTCTGGAAGCGCTGTGCGACGGTGCTGATCTCCGACGGCGGCGGGCAAACCCCCGACCACTCGGATCCCCCCGGCGACTGGCCGCGCCAGAGCATCCGAGTGCTGAAGGTCATCGACAATCAAGTCCGGGCACTGCGCAAGCGCCAGGCAGTCGGCAGCTACCGGCTCGGGCTGCGACGAGGGACCTACTGGGGGATCCGCTCACATGTCGCCGACTACAAGCTGCCCGACGCGCTTGCCGCTTCGGAGGATTTCACCCGGGCGCTCGCCGAGACGCCGACTCGCCTGAAGAAACTTGACGCTCGTCACCAGGAGCGGCTCATCAACTGGGGCTACGTCATCTCTGACACTGCGGTACGCAAATGGGTGGAGCCGGGGTTCGAGCGCCCAGGCCATTTGCCGTATCCCGGGGTTGGCCTCGGGTAGCCATCTCGAGAGCCTCTTCGTAACGATCTTGGATGACCACCTCGAGGCTCATCGGCTCTACTGAGCGGCGGCCTCCTCAGCAGGATCCGGGTGTCGCTTCCCGACGCGCCGAGGGCTCAGTGGACGGCAACGCGGGCCGTTCCGCCTTCTGATCCCAAGTTCCGAGTCGTCCGAGCTGGACGGGGTCATCGCGGCCGCGCAGGCAGACCGCCTCCCGGACGTTGAGATCGCCGAGCTGGCCCGGACGCTCGCGGCCTCCGGGGAGATCCTCGAGCCGGGCGCGGACCATGCCGACGTCGCATCGACAGGAGGCCCGCTTACAGGAGGTTTTCTGTGCCCGGCCGGTTCAGCAGTCGCGACTCGAGCCCAGCGCATCGCCGCGTGACTCTCGGCCTAGCAACCAGAGGGCCACGCCCGTGACACCGTCGTCGTCTTCGGCTCGAAGTCGTCGCGATCGAATGTCCGCTGCTGGCTAAAGACAAGATGGAGGCTTCGTCTTTTTGATCTCAGCGATCGCGGGGCAGATCGTCGCCAAGCCGCGGTGGGCCGAGTTCTTAGTCGACGATCGCAGGGGCGATCCGACAGCGGTGCTACCGGCGTGGCCCGAAGTTCGGCGGGTTGACCAGATCCGCTCGATGACGGGCGCTTGCCGCCGCGAAGGCGGCGCTGCGCTGGCACGACCTCCGGCACACCGCCACCGCGTTCCTGATCGCGACGGGCGCGCACCCGAAGGTCGTGCAGCAGCGCATGGGCCACGCGTCGATCACCATGACGCTCGACCGCTACGGCCACCTATTCCCGCAGCTAGGAGACGACGCCGCCGACGCGCTCGACGCGGCCTACGCCGCCGCGAGCGCGCGAGCCGAAGTCGTGGCGCTGCCGCCCTCGAAACTTGACAGACCGTAAGGGAATGCTAATCTTGAGCAGGCCGTCTAGCGTTCCCGCGAAAAGGAAAGCATTGCCGTGAGTTCGAGCCGCAGGTGGCTTCTAGTCCTGTTGGCGCTGCTTATAGCGATTCCTGCGGGCATTGCGGTCGCCCAAGACGACGACGACTCCGAGCCGCTACCGACTGTGCCAGCCGAGGCGCTCGACGAAGCGGACGAGGAGGCGTACGAGAAACGCGCAGACGATCTTGACTCGCCGCCTTCGAGCGATGGTGAAGTCAATCGGATACCACAAGTCCCGCCGTCCTCCCCGCTTGTAGCGGACTGCCAGGACGAGTTGAGGGATAATCCGGGCGACCAAGAGTGCAAGGTCGTGATCGGGGCGGCCCGCGGCGACGTTCCTCCCGGAGACTACTCCGATCGAGAACTCGAGCAGGAGCTTGCGGACTAACGGTGGTCCGCCTCGCTAGTAGCAGAACGCCTCTCCGCGTACGGTGCGTTCCAGTCGGGCTCGCGCCCCTGGCAGTCCTACTTCTCAGCGGCGTTGCGCTCGCGGGTCACAGCGGCATGCACTGCGATGGCGGTTTCTGTTCCGGGAATGAGAACAACAACCACATAATCGCAAGCGACCATCAAGACGACATCTATGCTCACGCCGGCGACGACATCATCGAGGCGCGCGACCGCGCCGACAAGATCTTCGGGCAGCCGGACCAAGACTATGGGGAGGGCAACGCCGGACCCGACAACATACACGGCGATGACGGGGCGGACTTTTACTCCTGTGGCGGATTTAATTGTGGTCTGGAAGGCGGGCCGGGTGAGGACAACATTTGGGGCGGTGAACACAGCGATTTCCTCGGTGGAGGCGCCGGAGCAAGTGACCACCTAAGCGGGCAAGCCGGTCGGGATCGGCTCCACACGCAGGGTGACGGCGAAGCCGACCTCGCAGATGGCGGCCCAGATAGCGACGACTGCTATGTCGACCCCCAGGACATCGTCTTCGACTGTCAAGCGCACTAACGGCGTAGCGGCCACCGACCCCGGCTAGACCAGCTGCCCTGAGCGAACAGCCGGGCAGACACTCGCCAGAAATCGCCGACCCGGGTGGCTGGCGCCCAGCGCGGCGAGCACGCGGGAGGGCGCTCGCATGTCCCGATCCCCGGAGCACGACGGGTCGATTCACGGGTCTGTCGGCTGGTCGGCGCCGTCTAAAGTGGTGATTAGCAGGCTAAATCGCTCCCCCTAGTGACCCCTCGTAATCCGGGGCGGACGCGCGCGGGAGGACAACGCGGAAGATGGAGCCGCCCCCTCGGCCGCGCGCGGTAGCCGACGACGCCCTCGTGGGCCTCGAACACCGAGCGGACGATCGCCAGCCCGAGCCCGACGCCGCCCTGGCACCGCGTCCTCGATTCGCCGCATCGCGAGGTCGGCGGGTCGGTGGTCGGCGCCGCGGCGGAACAGTCGGCGTAGCCGCAAGTCGCACGGTCAGTACCAGCCGCTCGTCGTGTAGGGTGGATGTAACCGGTAGGGGAGGTAGAGATGTCCTGTGAATGTCAGCGGTGGAGCGCCGTCGCGACCGAGCGAGATGGTGCACGCGAGCTGCGCGTGACGTGCGAGTGCGAGTGCACGAGCACTGGCCACCGGCTAAGGCTGGAGCCAGGTAATCCGGGCATCAACCCGCAACCGGGGGAGGTGGTCCTGGAACTCTGGGTCGAAGAGCCACAGGCCGGAGGTTCGGCAATGACCGCCGAGAGGGTCGAGCTCACGACCACGGTCTGGCGAGAGGCTCGCTACGTCGTAATCCGAGGAGCAAACCTCGACGGTCCCGTCCCGATCGAGGATGCGTAGAACCCCCACAAGGCGAGCGCGAGCAGTTGCAGGGGCTGAAGCGATTCTGAGAGTCGGTCCGGGCTCCGGACCGGCGCTCGCGGCTGATCAGTCGGCGGCCAGCTCGCCGCGTTATTCCCTGGAGGAGTCTCGAGCCGTATTTGCGCAGAGAACGCGCGCATTGATTCACTTGAGCAGCGAGTGATCAGCACCATCGGCTTCGCCGGCTGCCGCGCAGCCGTGTCTAGCCTGCTTCTGCGAGACGCCACGACCGTCAGTACCGTCGGCTGTCGCTCTGAGCGCCCGATTGCCGCCGATGTAGTCGCCCATCCGCTGCTGCTCTGGGGTCCCGCGGCAGCGCCGAGCGAAGCCTGTCAGGTACCTCGGGGCCCCTATCAAGCTCGTTCCCTTATCGACCCCATCGGAGAAGACTAGGCGCGGCGATCACGCAGCTGGGTCTGCGCAGGAGCTAGCGGCAAAGTTTGCCGTCAGCGAAAGCGGCGGTTGCGTCGAGCCCCGGAGCGGGTAGAAAGGTGGACGTGGCGAAGAAGCGGCGAAAGCGGGGTGCAGGCGCAGCCAGTCGGGTGCGCGACGCGATCACAGGACGATTCCTCAAGAAGGGCACCGAGAGACGACGTCCGAAGACGACCGTGGTCGAGCGCGTCAAGAAGCGCGGCCGACGTAGCAGGCGCTAGGCGGGTGTAGGCCGACTGAGGTGAGAGTCGCCGGCGACGACACGGGGAGCGGGATGCCCTTTTCAATCCGTTCCGAGAGCTCGCAGCCGTGACCGGGGTCGCCTTTACGCCGGCTCGCTCGACTCAGGCGGATCGTCCGCGGGTTCCTCGCTGTGGGTCCAGGTAGCGGCGATCGCAGTCGCCACTGCCAGGATCGCGACTACCGCAGCAACTAACGACGTGCGCAACCCGTTTCGGACGCGCCGGACCTGCCGTCGCTGTCGCGCTCGCAGAATCGACCCGGACGCAGCGGTCCTGCTACCCGGCAAGCCGTAGGCGGCAAACCCGCCAGCTAGCACGGCGAGCGCCGCCGACATTACGGCTACACCGAGGGCAACGATCACCACCGTCTCCCAGGCCCAGTACTGGGTCAAGATCAGAAGAGGCATTGCCGCCGCCACGAGCGTCAGCACACCAGCAGGGAACTGCTGTACCCAGAAGGACCACTCCCACCGCCAGCGTCCGAATGCGGTAATCGCGGCCAAGGCTACGGCCACCGCGGCCACGCTGAGCGGCAACATCACCCCGTTAGAGGGGACGAGCCACTCTCCGACCTCGCCGCTGACGCCAGTCACGTCATCGGGGCCCTTCACTAGGACCACGATGCTGAAGATCCCCGTCAGCGAGCTCACTGCCGCGGTCCATCTCTCCGCAGCGCCCCGGGCGGAGCTCAGCGCCTCGACTTCCTGCTGCTCGGCTCGACGCTCCCATTCGACATCGCCGACTGTGGCCTGCCCCTCCTCACCGCACACCGCCACGAAGCGCTCGCTCCTCGGCGGAAGCCCGAGCACGTCTGCAAGCTCGGCGAGCACCTGGTCCGGCTCTGCCGGAGCGACACGTACATAGCCGCGATCGTCCGCTGGGGCGTGGATCGGCTGGGGAACTGGATCGTCCGCCATCAGCCGACCCGCAAGGCCCCGAACGCGCCGCAGCCTGTCTTGAATTCCTCGGGCCGGTGCTCGTGCTCGTGGCCGCAGTTGCAGTAGGCGACCTTTACGAACGGATCCTTGAGGGGCTGTGCATCCTTTTCACGGCTTACCTTCTTCGCAGCTCGCTGCTCGATCCGGCAAGTCGACCGACATTTCGTGCTTGCAGCGAGGGCATTTCCCGTGGAGAGTCACCGTCGCGCCCCTGTCCTCGCGTCTCTGACCGAAGTCGGCGACCGCCATCGCCCACCCCTCCGGCTCTTCCTGAATCCATGGCTTCATCACCCGGTTCTCCTCCCATCAGATGCTGCCCCGCAGATCACCCCAAGTCGGTCCGACGTGGCTCGACGTTGGATCCTGGTGATGTTCCCGGCCCCGACCCAGAGTCAACTGTGGACCTGGAAGCTATTCCCATGGTCGCCGCCGAGGAAAGGGCGTCTCGGGTCAAGTCGCTGCCACAGCTCGACACACCCGCTCTCTTTGCGGAGCGCTCTACCAGATCATTGGGTCACCGGCCGCGAGCGCCGCCTCCGCGAACTCGCCTCGGAGGCGCAGTTCACGGCGCGCGACGTCTCAGGTCTCCAATGCAACTTCGTCCGGAGCACGCATTCCGCGACGGTCTACCCGTTACGGAGCGCCGCCGCCACCGCCTTCGGCCGAAACCGCACCCAAAGCGGCAGGTGGTCGGACACGTAGTAGCCCACGTAGTCGAGTTGCGGACCGACGCGGTCAGACTGAAGCGCGGCAAGCGGGGTCACGATCCCGAGTGCCGAGACGACACCGACGACTTGTAACGCCGAACTCCGGCACCATACGCGCCGTGCTGAGCATGCTCGCTACCTAATCTCTCCATAATGGTTTCGAGCTCGCCACGGGAGGCCAGTTCCGCAACGTTCTGTCCTCAGGCCGCCTGGAGCGCCGCTGCGATCTGCCTCGCCTGCGGCGCCACGAACCGTGGTGGAAGGGCGTTGCCGATGAGGTCGGCCGCCTGGTACTTACCTCGAGTCAGGGGAAACTTGTAGTCAGGCGGAAACGACTGCAGCAGAGCGGCCTCGCGAAGGGTGATTGCGCGGTTCTCGTCGGGGTGCAGAAATCGTCCCTTGGACGGGTTGATGCAGCCGCCGGTGATGGTGGGGGCGAGCCTTCCCCACTTCATGCGTCCATAGACGTCGTACCACCCGGCGACGCGGCGATGGCACCGAAGCTGCCGGTCTCTGGCCAGGCTGCTGCGGCTTCCGCCGTCGCGAGGGATCTCGCTGATGAGCTCGCGGACCGCGCGAGAGCGGCGCTCGCCGTGATCGTGCAGCGGGTCGGAGCTCTTCCCGGCCGGGGGGAGCCCCTGCAGGGCATCGCTCACCGTGGCTGTGGCTTGCGTTCGGGGCGCGAAGGTGACGGTGTCGTGGCGGAGCGCGATCAGGACGAAGCGCCGCCGGCGCTGCGGGACGCCGTAATCGGCGGCGTCTAGCACGTCGTAACTCACCTCGTAGCCTCGCTTGCGGAGACGAGCGAGCATTAGCTTTAGCCGCCGGTCTTCGCGAAGCGCTGGGACGTTCTCCATCATCAGTGCCCGGGGCTCGAGCGCTTCCGCGAAGCCGGCGAACCGGGCCACGAGCGCGTTGCGGCGATCCTCGATGTAAGTCGCCTGGCGGCGGGTCCTCATGGAGGAGAATCCCTGGCACGGAGGGCAGCCCGCCAGGAGGTCGAGATCTCCCGGCGCGATTCCAAGCCGCCGCATTACCTCGTCCGGCGAGAGCCTTCGGAGGTCGCGGCGCCAGACCACGGTCTCGGAATGGTTGGCCTCGTAGGCCTCGACCGCGAGCGGCGAGATGTCGACGGCGCCGATTACCGAGAATCCTGCCTGCTTTAGTCCTTCGGTCAGGCCACCCGCGCCGCAGTAGAGGTCGATCGCGGTCAGCACGGTGGCGTGGCTCTCCTCGACAGTTCGACGAGCCGTTCGATCCTCCCTGCTGCCTCGTCAGGCGGCTCATGCTCCCAGACGCGAATGACGTCCCACCCCGCGCTCGTAAGGGCCTCTGCGACGCGACGGTCGCGCTCGACGTTGCGCCGCAGCTTGTCCGACCAGTACTGCCCGTTGACACTGGGCCACGTCCCATGGGCGGGGCAGCAGTGCCAAAAGCAACCGTCCACGAAGACTGCGACGGCCGTCGCCGGGAACGCGACGTCGACTCGTACTCTCAGGCCCTCGAGGTCGACGCGGAGGTCCTTTCGAAAGCGCATCCCGCGTGCGTGAAGCGCCGAGCGCAGAAGGCGCTCTGGGCGGGTGTCCACGCGGCGGTTCGCGCGCATCGAGCGTCTGACCCCCGGCGAGCTCGCCCACGAATCGACTCGAAGCTGCTCAGCGGCGGGCTCAGCGCGGCGCGGCACCGCGCGAGCTTAGCTCGGCGCGCGCGGCCGGACCGAGTGGTGGGGCGGTTCACGATCGCCGCGGGCGCCTACTCCCCCGCGTCCTCGCGCTCGCCGGCGACGCTCTCGAAGCGCCTCAGATGGAGGGCGATAGTTTCTCCTGTGCCGACCGTGTACCGGTCGGCTTTGAACTCCTGCGGCCGGCTGTAGTGGACCCCGGCCGGGCGCACCGTCGCCGCGAGCATCCCTGCCGCGACCGTGTGCATCTTGGATCCGGTCAGCGCCACCTCGAAGTTGTGCCCGGCTTGCAGCGCGTAGTCGCGGTGCAGTTCCCGCAGCCGCTGATAGGCGCCGTCGTGATCCAGGGACCCGATCTCGAACGCCTCTCCGCCGTAGCGCTGAACGAAGTACTGCGCGAGGTAACGGGCCACCACGGTCCGAGGGCTTTCCGAGCCGCGGCTGCTTACCGGAGCGATGGCGAACACCTGCTCGACGGGGAGGTCATCGAGGACATGCTGAACCCGGTCGAACTTGAGGGCGACGAAGGCTGCCATGACCGGCGGCTGGCTCGGATCGCGATGCTCGGTTCCGACCGCGACAGTCTCGTAGGGGCCGCGCTCTCCCGCGACGATCTCGTCGAGCCGGCCGAAGGCCTCGAGGTGCTCGCGGGCCTCGAGGAGCTCGACGACATCCGCCAGATCCTCGTCGCGGGGGAAGTAGCTCGCGGCCGCGGTGTGGAGGACGACGACCTCGCCGCGCTTTAGCAGCGCCGCCCTGACGAGCGTGAAGATCAGCGACTTGGTGAGTGCCGTCACATCTATCACGGGCACCTCGCTGTCGATGCGCTTGACGAGCTCCATTGCCCCGTCCTCCGCGTAGAGCGCGGCGGCCTCTGTTCGCTCGATGGGAACGTCTGCGGCCTCGAGCACAGAGTCGAGGCGCTCTCGAAGGCCTGAGTCGGGGTAGGCAGCTTGCAGCGCCCCGCCCGGTTTCGCGTGCTCGAGCAGCCTCTCCCAGGCGCCCACGCTGCGCTCCTCGAAGCCGTAGGCGCCGAGCACCTGGCACTTCGACCAGTTGATGGCGAGGTCGCTCGGCCGCCCCTGGGCGACGGTCTGCACGTCAAACAGGACCCGCGGCCGGGGGAGCCCGCCATTCACCGGCGGCTCAGGCGGCGGGGCCGACTCGAGGCTAACCATGTCGAGCTGCGCCCCGGCATGGCGAACGTTTCTCTCATCCGCGTCGGCCTGTGCTTTGGGCGGCTCCGGGTCCTCGATTCGGGCGTCGGCGCCCCCGCCGCGGCGATTGGGCCTCAGCTTCGCGGCGCTCGGCTCGGCGAGCCAGTCCCGCAGCTGATCGGTGGGCAGCTCGAACCGGTCCCGCTTGCTAAGGGGGACCCGGTTGCTGAGGCCGAGAACCGGGCTGTAGGCCAGCTTGAACTGAACGTAGGGCGCCTCCTTCGGGCCCTTCGTCCTGTTGGTGCTTCCTGTGAGCACGAACACGCCGGCGTCGACGAGCTCCATCAGCTTGCGAAAAATCTCCTCGACCTGGCCCTGCTCGATGTTCACCCGAATCCCCGTGTACTGCCGGGGCCCGTCGGGCCGCGACTGAGCGAGCTCGAGGTTGGAAGCCTGTGCGAACGCGACCGCGTGACGGTAGTACCACTCGCCTCGCCCGGCGAGCGAGAGCAGCCGGTTCTCGGTCAGCGCGAGGGCTGCGTTGTGCTGCTCGCCCGGCGACAGCGGATACTCCCCGAGCTGCCGAGCCCGCTCGCTCATCGTCGTGTAGAGCCGCAGGATGTCGCCGATGTCGCCGTTGCACATCCCGGCGAGCGCCTCTACGCCCCAGTAGACGGGCGTCTTCGCCGGCTGGCTCTTAATCGCGCGCGCGATCGAGATCAGCTCCTGCCGGCCGAGTACCTGCACCGGCGTCTTGCCCTGCTCGCCGTCAGTCAGGCGGGTCCGCCTCTCGAGGACCTTCGCGAGGAACGGCGAGGTCGGGTCGCAGTGCGCGTAGACCTCCGCCCCCAGATCGAAGAAGTCGTAGTCGCGGTAGCGCCTCGCGGGGCTGCCGCCGGGGGTGCTCAGCTCGAGGGTCTGCGTCTCCGTGGAGAGCTTGAACCCAAACTCGGGGCTCTGAAGGCTGAACTGACTGAGCAGCTGCTCGACGTTGTCGAGCGGCAGGTACCGGATCGAGACGTCGTCGAGCAGAAACAGCAGCGTCTTATCGGCCCAGAGGTCGACCAGCCGCCGCGAGCTCTGCGCGAGCTCGTCGAACGCGGTGCGAGCGTTGAAGGGGGCGTCGCCGCCCTCGGGATCGCGCTTCTGTAGGGCGGCGTCCAGCGCTCGCTCAAGGCTAATGACGTCCACCGCGCTCGCGGGGCGCTCGAACCAGGGAACGATCCGCTCCACCATCTCGACGAAGGGCGGAAGCGCGCTGTAGTGGATCTCGCCGACGCCCTCGAGCTCACAGGCATGGACGTCGCGGATCACCTCCCGGGTGAACGCGAGGAACAGTCGATGAAAGGGGGCGTCGGGAGGGGCGCCTCGCGGCTGGCGGAGCAGCGCCGAGCAGGAGACGAAGAGGCCCAGGAAGCGATCGTCCTGCAGCCTTCGAAGCACGTCGTGCTCGGTCTCGCCTTCCTGGCGGTGAAGACGCGCCGTCCACTCCAGAGACCGCAGCAGGATCGTCTTCCCGCATCCCCGCATGCCGGCCATGAGCGTGGGCCCCGGGCCGCTGATCCGCTTCGTCCACTCCCCGTCCGGGTCGTTCAGGAGCTCGGGCGCGAACCAAGGGGGCAGGGACTGGGCGTTGTAGTGCTCGGCGACGAACCCGAGGCGGACCGGCTGTCCCCATGGACGCTCGCCGAAGGCGTAGATGTCTCGGACCGACTTGCGCATGTCGGCCGGCGTCGGCCGCCGGTCGGGATCCTGGCCGGAGTAGAGCTCCGCCACTCGGCGCAGCTGCGCGGTCAGGCGGAGCTCTCCGGGATCGAGCTGCGGGTTCGTCCTCTCGTAGCTGTCGAGGATGTCGCGGATGTGGGTCGCGATCCAATGGACGTCGCCGAGGCGGCCGGGGCCGGACTTGCTCTTCTCGTCCAGCGAGCCCAGGTCGAGCAGCTTCACCGTCACCAGGGGGTCGATCGCCTGACGGCGCGCCCGTCCCTCGGCGAGGGCGAGGACGAAGACATTGTCGGAGTGCAGGTCGTTGTGGTGCCGCCCCCGATTCTGAAGCACGTCGACGACGTCCAGCAGGTCGAGCGCGATCTGGGCGGCCTCCTGCGGCGAGCGAGGGCCGCCGCTGATCACCTCCCTGAGCGGCCGGCCGTCGAGGTACTCCATCTCCAGCCACCAGCAGTCGATCTCGACGCCGTCGAAGTCGAGAACCTGCTCTCCGGCATCTAGGTAGGCGGCGATGTGGAGGTTCGCCTCCGAGTCCCCCGTGAGATCGGCGTGCTGGTCGGCCTCCGCGTCGAAGCTCTTGCCATGGCCGCCCTCCTCGGCCGGCGCGTACATCGCCTTCGGGATCACCTTGATGGCCGAGGGCCTGCGTCCGCGCGCTCGGTAGACGACGCCGTAGAAGCCCCTGCCCAGGCTGGCCTCGACGGCCTTGCCCTTGATCTCGCTCGGGAGGACATCCAGAGGCCAGCGGAACCTGCGGCCGCACTGAGGACAGGCGTCCTCGAGCGAGGTGCTCTTCTCCTGCGGATGGAGGAAGCACGCGTACTCGAACATCCGCTCATTCTCTCAGCCCCATGAGGCCTCGGGTCTCGTCGCGCGGTGCCTCTCCGAGTAGAGGTCAGGACACGACTTCGAGCAGAGCCGATACGGGCGCGGGAGCCCCTTCCTCGCCCGCGACGTCAACGCATAAGGCGAGCTGGCGGGCGAGAAGCTCATCTCCGTCCCGGACTCGGATCGTCATCAGCAGCTGGCCGGAGTCGGCCATCGAGCCATCGGCCGCCTCGAGCACGACGCCAGCGGGATCAGCAAAGCGGCTCGTGCGATCGTCCTTCTGGCGGTCCACGAGGAGGTCCCGGAGCCGCTGAAGGTCGTAGCTGAGTCGCCCGGCCCTGGAGGCCCGATGCTCCACATGGGGCTCGGCCGCAACCGCGCGCTCGCGCTCCAGGAAGCTCTCAAGGCTTGCGCCGTGCGCTTCCAGGCACGCACCTAGAGCCGTCGCCAGGTCGCGGCTCTCGAGCACGGCCGCGTCTCGGCCGAGCAACCGGGCCGCCATGGCGCGGCAATCCTCGACGTGGGCCGAGAGCGGACCCTCGGCTCGACCTTCGATCACCGAGGCGATCGCGCTCAGGGCCTCCCCCCGCCCGATGTAGGGCTGGTAGGGCCGGCCCGCGTCCGTAATGAAGCAGACAGCATGGATCCCGACGAGGCCGGCCACGGCGACGAAGCGGCGCGCGTTCTCGCGGGCGGTTGCAAGGTCGGCGCCGAAGTTGCCGTGCGCAGCGACGCGAACGTCGAGCCCCGCCGAGGTGACGCCCAGCGCAAGCTTCTTGGCGAGCAGGCTCGCGATCACCAGTGGGGCGACCTGCTGGGCCCCAACCTGCTGGCGCCGGCGGAAGAGCTCCGCATCCATCGGCGCCCATGGCGGACCAGCAGCCAGGTGCACGTGGCGCACAGTGCGGAGCGCCTGTTCGACCTCGGCTCGTGGAAGCGTCGGCCGATAGCCGGGCACGGTGGCGAGCACGTCCACGCCTCCTGCCGGGCGCCCAGCGACCCCTAGCTTGGCGACCCGGGCACCCAGCGCGTGTAGGTGGAGAGGGCACAACAGGGTCGACAGGGAGGAAGGGCCTCCCGTGGAGGCGATGTCTGCATGGTCGGCCGCGGGCTCTATGACCTCGCCGGAGGCTGCGAGCACGCGGACCAGCTCGGCCAAGTCGGCGTCCGACAGGCGATCCGCCTCGGCGCTGGCGATGACCTGATCGACGTCAAGGGGTGCTGCGCCCGGCATCAGCGGTCGCGCGGCGGGGGTTTAGGACGGGCGACGCGCATCGAAGTGAGAGTCTGAGCGATGGTCCGTGCGATGCTCAGAACCCCTTGGCGCCGTCCCGTCGGGTGGGCGGGTGAGCGGCACCGACTTCGCGGGCCAGCTAAAGAGCAGCGATATGCAGCGCTCTCCCGCCCACGGAGCGGCGATGGAATCGAACCGTTCAAGCGGAGGGCTGCTCCGTCTGCCCGTTTTGAAGATCGGTCCGTTTACCCCCGCTCCCGAAGCCGCTGCGGAGCGCTCGCGGGAAAAGCGGGTCACGGAAGCTCTTGCAGGCCGCCGGGAGAGGGGGGCTTTCTCTCTCGTCAGACACCGCGGCGTGTGACGCGCCCCTCGGGGCGGCTGTAGCTGTCGAGGGCAGATCGCCTCTGTGCGATCGGCGTGCGATCCGGCGTTTTCGCCGCACCTGCCCTAAATCCCATTCGGCGGCGCTACGGGACAGTAGCGACGGGGCCACCCCGGGCGCTCCCAGTGGCGCGACGACGGCCCAAGAAGCCCTTGCTAGAGCGGTGTCTGGTGACAAAGCGGAGGAGAGGGATTCGAACCCTCGATGGACCTAAACAGGGGCCCGATATACTTGACTCACCCGGCGAGTAGCCCGGTGTCGTGGTGCTTACGTGCGCGCTTTCGCCCGTGGACGCTTCGGCTTCTCACGCCGCTTGTCTATCTCGGCCTTGGGGACGGCGATGATCTCCCGTGTCAGGCGCTCGAACCGCTCATAGGGCGTGGGACCGTCGTCCTTGGCCGGGTCCGAGCCGTTGGCGGACTGCTTCGCCACGCTCCACAGTCTAACGTCGGCTCGGCTGCACGGCGGGTCAGTTATGTAGTAGACTCACCCCGCATGCAATGACCAAGCGGGGCGGAGGTCCATCCTCCGCCCCGCTCTGCTCCTTGGGGATATGGACACGGCCCCCTCGCGTACAGCGCGAGGGGGCATCCCCAACGAAGTTTTTTGTGCCTAGCCGGTCGCCTCCATCGCACGTTCGCTGGTGCGATGGCCGGTGACCTCGGCGCCAGGTTCCTTGAGGTCCACGATCAGCATCCCCTCGTCCATGCGAGCCACCCAGCGATGGGCGACTTCGGTTGGGATCCCGTAGTACACCGTGAACGCCCTCCCTGAAACCAACCAACTGCTGCTTCTGCCAAGTGGCCTTACCAGGTAGGCGTGCTCAGTCGAGGGATCGACTGCCCGAATCCCTATCCGGCGGTCCTCGCGATCAAAAAGCAGCTCCACGGCTTCAGGCGAACCCAAGGCCGCATGTGCCGGGGCATTCATCGAGAGCGTCCCGCGCTTCTGAAGCGTTATGGCTGGCTCTTGGCTCACCGGGGCGCGTTGGCGTCTGAAAGTTTCAAAGGGCATGGCTCGAAGCATAGCGAAAGCATTCGACCGACTCGCGGTCCGTGCGCTCATTCCTTGCCAATCAGCTCCGCGTATCGGAGTCGTCGGCCAGTCGCCGCCACCAACAATGCTCTAAAGCGGCCGAGATCGCCACGGTCGCGCTCATTGAAAGCGAAGGCTCGCTCATCGAGGTAGCGAAAGAGATGGAAGGGCTCCACGCCGGCGTAGGTACCCACAAGGCCGCGCTTCAAGAGTGCCCAGAAGTTTTCGAGCCCGTTTGTGTGGACGCGCCCGTCGACATACCTCTCGGCATGGTCCACGGTCTTATGGGCGTACATCGCATCAAGGCCGGAGTAGGAATCGAGCGCGTCGGTGTAGACGGCAGAGCCTTCGGCCACGTGTGCTCGAACTCGTGCGTGGAGCGTGGCCCTCTTGGTGTCAGGCACCACCTCGGCCCGAACGCGCCCCCCGCGTTGCAGGACGCCCGCCACTACGGTCTTGTCCTTGCCTCCAGTACCCGTGATCCTCCGGGCGCGGGCGCCCTTATGCATGTTGCGCGCCTTGCCGCCGATGAAGGTCTCATCGACTTCAACCTCTCCGTCGAAGGCGTCAAGGGAGCGCATCTGCATCGCCAGCCGAATGCGATGGAGCATGAACCAGGCTGACTTTTGAGTAGTGCCGAGCGCTCGCCCCAGCTCGTGTGAAGAGATGCCGTTCTTGGAGTTGGCGGCGAGCCAGACCGCGGGCAGCCACTTATCGAGACCGAGCGGGGAGTCCTCGAAGATCGTCCCGACTTTGACGCTGAACTGCTTCTTGCAGCCCTTGCACTTCCAGATGCGACGGGTGCTCAGGTAGGAGTGCTCAACCGAACCGCAACGGGGGCAGACCGGCCCATCCGGCCACCGCAGCTTGGCAACGAAGTCGACGCATACGTCGGGGTCCGAGAAGTACCGGATCGCTTCGAGAAGCGTTGTCGGGAGACCTTCCTGACTCACGAAGGTGAGTCTACTACGTCACCCCGGGTGAGTCAAGTATATCGGTGCCCTAAACAGCCCATAACGGTTTTCGAGACCGTGATTGGGCTTCGAGGCGACCGCCGCCCGACCTGCCGCGAAGCTGGGCGTACGGCCGGGGCTGCCTCTAATCTTGTCTTGCAGCCGCGGTTTGATAGGCGCTATTGGCAGGTCGCTAGACATGCTCATGGCGCTCAACACCGGCCACGACGGGTCGCTCAGCACGGTGCATGCGAACTCGCCGGCGGACGCTCTACGGCGCGTCGAGACACTCGCGCTCATGGCTGGCCTGGGGCTTCCG
>Ga0136615_10000035_pt1 | contig 45793 bp, 39 predicted proteins | sample AntDrymUQ2882206_2_FD_106647 | JGI IMG/M metagenome (GOLD analysis project Ga0136615, IMG submission 106647) | Polar desert sand microbial communities from Dry Valleys, Antarctica - metaG UQ288 (22.06) | ecosystem: Environmental > Terrestrial > Soil > Desert | place: Antarctica: Dry Valley... | reverse complement strand
GCCTTCAAGCGCTTCAAGGAGATCGCCGACAAGAAGAAGCAGGTCACGGCGATGGACCTCGAGGCGCTCGTCACCGACGACCTGCGCAACGAGCTGGCGAGCTACACGTTCGACAGCTTCATGGTCGCGGCGGCCTCGGGGCGCGAGCCACACGCGGAGGTCACCGTGACGCTGCCCGACGGCGCGACCGCCACCGCGAAGGGCAGCGGCGACGGGCCGATCGACTCGGTCTTCGCCGCGATCAACGCCGCCACCGGCTTTGACGCGCAGCTGCGCGTCTTCCGCGTCGACGCCGTGACCGGGGGGCAGGACGCGCTCGGCGAGTCGTCGGTCGTGCTCGAGTACGAGGGCCAGTCGGCCTCCGGCCAGGGCGTCGCGACCGACATCATCGAGGCGGCGGGCACCGCGTACGTGCGCGCGCTGTCCAACGTCGTGCGCAAGGTGCAGGCAGCGGCGCTCGCCGTCGACCTCGGCGCCGGCGAGCCGGTCGCGACACCGTAGGCGCCGCCGTGACGGTCGAGCCTGCCGGCGCCGAGGCGGCGATCGAGGTCGACGGGCTGCGCAAGTCCTACGGCGGCCTCGAGGCCGTCCGCGGGCTGTCGCTGCACGTCCGCCGCGGCGAGATCTTCGCGTTCCTCGGGCCCAACGGGGCGGGCAAGACCACGGCCGTCGAGATCCTCGAGGGCTTTCGCAAGCGTGACGGGGGAGACGTGCGCGTGCTGGGGGTCGATCCCCAGCGCGGCGATCGCCACTGGCGCGCGCGGATCGGGATCGTCCTGCAGGAGGGCCGCGCCCAAAGCAACCTGACCGTGCGCGAGACACTCGAGCTGTGGTCGGCCTACTACCCGCACCCGAAGCCGATCGCCGAGACGATCGCGCTCGTGGGCCTGGAGGAGAAGGCCGACGATCGCGTCGCGCGGCTGTCGGGCGGGCAGCGCCGGCGCCTGGACGTCGGCCTCGCGCTGATCGGCGACCCCGAGCTGATCTTCCTCGACGAGCCCACGACCGGCTTCGATCCCGCCGCCCGGCGGGCGGCCTGGTCGGTCATCGCGGGCCTGCGCGACCTGGGCAAGACGGTGTTCCTGACGACGCACTACCTCGACGAGGCGCAGGCGCTCGCCGACCGCGTGGCGATCATCAAAGCGGGCGTGATCGTCGCCGAGGGCCCGCCTGAGTCGCTTGGCGCGGGCCAGGCGACGGTCAGCGAGATCAGGTTCGTCGTGCCGGCCGGCCTCGACCTCGGCGAGATCCCCGGTGGGCCCGCGATGGAGCTCGTCAACGGCTTGGCGGTGCTGCGCAGCGAGCTGCCCACGCGACTGCTCGCCGAGCTGTGCGGCTGGGCCGTCGCTCACGGCATCGAGCTCGAGCGCCTCGAGGTCAGCCGCCCGACCCTCGAGGACGTCTATCTCGCGCTGATCGCCACCGGCGACGGGGCTGGCGCGACATGAGCGTCCTGCGCACCTTCCCCGTCCAGCTGCGCTCGGACCTGAAGGTCTTCGTGCGCAACCCGGCCGCGCTGTTCTTCACGGCGATCCTGCCGGTCATCTTCCTGACGATGTTCGTCTCGATCTTCGGCAACGAGCCCGCCGGCGGCGAGTACGGCGACATCCGCATCTCGACGCTGCAGGTGCCGGCCTTCATCGCGCTGGCGGTCGTGTCGGCCTCGTTCGTCAGCCTGGCGATGGGCCTGACCAACGTCCGCGAGAACGGCGTGCTCAAGCGCGTCCGCGGAACCCCGGCGCCGCCGGGGATCGTCTTCGCGGGACGGATCGGCACCGCCGTCGTGAGCGCCGTGGTCGTGACCGCGATCCTCTGCGCGATCGGTGCGCTGGCGTTCGGCGTGACCCTGCCGACCACGACCATGCCGGGCCTGGTGGTGACGCTGCTGCTCGGCGCGGCATCGTTCTGCGCGCTGGGCATCGCGTACACCGCTCTGATCCCCAGCGACGACGCCGCGCCCGCGATGACCAACGCGGTCGTGCTGCCGCTGTACTTCGTCTCGGGCGTGTTCGTGCCGGTCAGCCAGCTGCCCGACGGGCTGCGCCGCGTCGCCGACGTGCTGCCGGGTCAAGCCGTTCGTCGACGCGCTGACGACGGCCTTCGACCCGCGCACGACGGGGCTGGGCTTCGAGGTCGGTGACCTGCTCGTGCTCGCCGCCTGGGGCGTCGCGGGGCTGCTGCTGGCGCTGCGCTTCTTCGTGTGGACCCCGCGCCAGGAGGCCGGGTAGGCGCGCCGGGCCGCTACTCGTCGGATCGATGGGGCTGTGTGCGAAACGTCCTCGTGGGGGACGCAACGTCCAAGACCCCCGGGCGAGTTGGCGGTGCGCGGCGAACTTCAGCGCCAGGATCTCCTCGCGCGAGCCGTGCGCTCTGACGGCACCGTCGCTCAGCCCGCCGCGCCGACCTCGAGGCCCTGCGCGTAGCCGCCCGCCAGGACGTCCTCGCGACGGCCCGCGTCCATGAGGTTCGGGGCCATCACGCGGGCGATCTCGTGCGCCGGGCCGATCATCCGCACCTTCGCGCCGCGGCTGCGCAGCGCGAGCGTCTCGAGCGCCGCGGTGCTGCCCGCGATCGCGCGCAGCAGCCCGAACGCGGAGGCCATCGCGATGTCGACGCTCATGATCGGGTTCAGGCAGAGCACCTGGGTCGCGCGTCCCGCGGGGGCGATGTCGAGGTTCGTGTTGCTCCAGACCCCGCCGTCGACGTACTCGCGCTCGCCGATCTTCACCGGCGCGAAGATCCAGGGGACCGAGCAGGACGCTTGCACGGCCTCGGCGACCGTCGCCTCGGGGGCACCGGGCGCGCCGAAGACGACGCGGCGCCCGTTGTCGCGATCGACCGCGACGACGCGCAGGCGCCCGTCCCAGCGCGCTGCGGACCGGTCGATCCCGTCGCGCATCGCCTGCAGCGACGTGTCGCTGCCCGGCGTACGTCCGAGCAGCGCGGCCCGCAGCGCGGTGCTGCCGTTGGAGCCCGCGGCGAGCGCCATCGGCGCCAGCGGCGTCGCGGCCGCACCGGCGATCCGCACCGCCTCGCGCCCGACGCTCTGCAGGATCGAGCGCGGCAGCGGCAGCCACGGCGCCGCGAGACGCGACGAGGTCTCCGAGGCGACGTCGCCCGCCGTGTCGCCCGGCGGCAGGCCGAGCAGCTCGCCCTGCCGGCGCGGGCGGCGCGGCCGCTGGCCGGCGACGAGCGCCGCCGCGACAAGCGATCCCGCGGACGTGCCCACGAGCGACTCCGTCGTGCGGAAGTCGTGCCCGGTCGCATCCTCGATGCCCGCGAGAACGCCGCTCATCCACGCCTCGCCGAGCGTTCCGCCGCTAGCGAGCACGAGGACGTCGGGTGGCAGGAAGGGTGTTTCGGCCACGGCAGAGCAGGCTACTGCCGAGCTACAGGGCGCGCTGCTCAGTATCGGTCAATGCACTCCCATCCGGGATATCGTCCGAGGCGTGAGTACTGTGCAGGTCTGGGATACCCCGCGTTGAAAACCCCTCTCACCTCTCCTAACCTTCGCCCACGCGCCAAGGCCAATGGCTGATACCGGAACAGGACGATCCGACCGAAACAAGGACGGCGACGTGGGGGAGCATGACGTCACCCAGCGCACCCACCGTGGCTCCGCGCCGGCGGGCCGCTCGCGCGGGGCGACGTCACGCGGGCGCGTGACGCGAGCGCCGACGTTCGGCGCACTGCGCGTCGCCACCGCCGTGCATTGGCTCGGCAGGACCGCTCCCTGGACGTCCGCCGAGGATCAGGAGGCGGCGCACGACACGGGCCTGGACGTCGCGTACCGCACGCCGCGACAGATGCCCGAGCCGGCGCCGGTGTCGCGCCGCCGCCGCCGCGGAACGCTGCTGCTGGCGCTCGACGTGTTCACCCTCTGCCTGGCGGTCGCCGCCAACGCGATCGGGGCGTCCGCGGCGGATGCGGCCGTCGGCCCCGCGATCTGGCTGGTGCTCTATCTCGGCCTGACGATCGCGGTGATCGCCGTGCGCCAGGGCTACCGCTTCCGGCTGAAGACCTCGCCCTTCGAGTACGTCGGCCAGATCCTCGGGGCGACGGCGGTGGCCGCGACGCTGATCATCACCGCGCGCGTCGTCCTGAGCCCCGATCCCGACGCCGCCGAGCAGGTGGTCCGCATCTGGGCCTTCTCGACGGTCTACCTCATCAGCGGTCGGGTGGCGGCCGAGCTCGCGGCGCGGCGGACGGTCAGCGCCGCGCTCAACACGCTCATCATCGGCTCGGGAGAGATCGGCAACACGCTCGCCCGCCGGCTCAACGAGCGTCCCGAGCTGGGCCTGAAGGCGATCGGCTTCCTCGACAACGACCCGCTGATCGACCGTGGTGCGGAGCAGGACGGAGTCCCGGTGCTGGGCGCGAGCTGGGACCTCGAAGACGTCGTGCGCGAGCACGCCGTCGAGCACGTCATCGTCGCGTTCTCCAACGCGCCGCACCACGTCATGCTGAGCCTTGTCCGGCGCTGTCGCGCGCTCGGCCTCGACGTGTCGCTCGTGCCGCGGCTGTTCGAGGAGATGTCGCGCCGCGTGACGATCGAGCATGTCGGTGGGATCGCGCTCGCGCGTGTCGACCGCACCGACCCGCGTGGCTGGCAGTTCGAGTGCAAGTACGCGATCGACCGGATCCTGGGCGTGACGCTGCTCGCGCTCGCCGCGCCGCTGATGCTGTCGGTCGCGCTGGCGGTCAAGCTCAGCTCGCCGGGCCCCGTGTTCTTCCGCCAGCGGCGCGTCGGCCTCGACGACCGCGAGTTCGACATCCTGAAGTTCCGCACGATGCGGGTCGGCGGGGACCGTCAGGTCGAGGCCGCGCAGTGGATCGCGCAGGCGCTCGGCGACGAGGCCGCGCTGTCCGCCCGAGCCGAGGATCGCCGCACGGCGGTCGGTCGCTTCCTGCGGCGCACGTCGATGGACGAGCTGCCGCAGCTGCTGAACATCGTTCGCGGCGAGATGTCGTTCATCGGGCCCCGCCCCGAGCGCACCGCTCCGGCTAACACGTTTGGGCAGCACGTCTACCGTTATGGTGACCGGCACAGGGTGAAGTCCGGTCTGACCGGCTGGGCGCAGGTCAACGGCCTGCGGGGTCAGACCTCGTTGCAGGATCGGATCGAGTGGGACAACGTCTACATTGAGAACTGGAGTCCGTGGTTCGACCTCAAAATCCTGCTGCTGACGCCCGGCGCCATCGTGCGCTACGACGACCGCTAGCGATGCTCTGCGGGGGCGCCAGCAGCGCGCTCGCGCTCGGCTGCACGTTGTGGCTCGCGCTCGCCCCGGCGGCGCCCGCGCATCTCGGGCACGAGCAGGCCGGCTCGCCTGACGCGGCCGAGGTGGCCCGGCTTGGCACGTCGCACGCCCGGGCGCACGCCATGGCGCGCACGATGGACGAGGCGCGCCAGCGGCGGTCGGCGCGCCAGACCCCGGCGCAGCGCAGGCAGCGTCTGGCCCGGTCGCGGCGCGAGACGCAGACGTTCAACGCGAGGCTGGCGGGCGGGCGCGACGACGTCGGTCACTGGGATCCGACGCTCCACCCGCTGCCCGACTACGCGATCAACGCGATCATGCTGCCGACGAGCAAGCTGCTCATCTTCGGCCGTGAGCCACATGGCGACGACGGCACGCGCCCGAACATGGGGTCGGCGCGGCTCTTCGACCCGCTGACGGGCGCGACCAGCCACGTCCCCCCGCCGCTGGTGCGCGAGAACGACGACATGCCGGCGCCGCTCTTCTGCGCCGGGCAGACGCTGCTGTCCGACGGTCGCGTCCTGATCGCGGGCGGCAACCTGTCCGATCCCGGCCCGGGCAGGCCGACGTTCTCCGGGCTGGACTACACGTTCATCTTCGACCCGTGGAACGAGGCCGATCCCTGGGAGGTCGGTCCGCGCATGACGCACGGGCGCTGGTACCCGACGCTCACGCGGCTCTCCAGCGGCGACGTCCTGATCGCCGGCGGCTTGGACGAGAACGGGCAGGGGTCGCGCAACGGTTGGCTGGACATCTGGCGTCCCGGCGAGAACGAGTCCGTCCCGCTCACGCCGCTCGATCCCTATCCGGCCGGCGAGCGCAGCGACCCTCGCGAGACGCCGACCACCAATCTCGCCCCCGACGCGCAGTTCGGGTTGTCGCTGTACCCGTACATGCACACGCTGCCCGACGGCAGCGTCGCGCTCGCCGGCCCCGGCCAGCAGGACTCCGCGATCCTCGACAGCGCCGCCGCGCTGGACCGCGGCCGCCAGCCCGGCTCGGCTTGGACGCAGATCATGAAGCCGGGCCCGTTGCCCGGGCAGCTGGAGGAGGGCACGTATCCGTCCAGGATCCATCAGGGCGGCATGGGTCTGATGGAGCCCGATACGCAGGGGTTCCAGGGCTCGTGGAACCTGCTCGCGCTGGCCGGGTCAGACGACGCGGTGGTGGGGGAGTACAAGCCCGCCCGCCCGGTGGTCGACCGCTTCGACGCCCGCCCCGGCGTCCGGCGGTGGACGCGCGACGCGGACCTCAACCAGGGCCGCCTGTACGCCAACAGCGTGCTGCTGCCCGACGGCGGGATCGTCGTCGTGGGCGGTGGGCTCGGCGCGTGGGGGGAGCCGCCGGGCCTGTGGTACGTCGGCGAGAACGAGCCCGGCGGGCCGCCGCCCCAGCTCAAGCAGGTCGAGTTGCGCCGGCCCGGTGAGCGCAGCTGGCGGCTCGGCGCCGCGCAGCGCGAGTACCGCGCGTATCACTCGACGGCGGTGCTGCTACCCGATGGCCGGATCGTTTCCGCCGGGGACGACGGCCGCACGAAGCTCAGCGCGAGCCGCGACAACGCCGAGATCTACTGGCCGCCGAATCTCTTCGACGGCAACGACTGCGCGCTGCGCCCCGTGATCCGCGGAGTCGGTGCGCCGAGCGCCCCACCGGCCGGCGCCCGCCAGTGGGCGACGCTGACGTACGGCGAGCCGCTCGGCATCTTCAGCGAGCACGCCGGCAGGGGCATGACGGCGGTGCTCGTCGCGCCGGCGGCGACGACGCACAGCTTCGACATGAACCAGCGCCTCGTGCCGCTCGCCGTGAACGCGCGCGTGGCCGGGGGTGGGCTGAACGTCACGATGCCGGCCACGCCGGCGATCGCGCCACCCGGCTACTACATGCTGTTCGTCGTCGAGCCGGACGGCACGCCGTCGGAGGCTCGCTGGGTCCACGTGCTGCCGGCCGCGGTCGCCGCCGCCGAGCGCGGGGGCGTGACGCCTGCGACGGTGGGTGGCGACTGGCCGAACCCGCAGGGTCGCCGCTGCGTCAACCCCGATGGCACGCAGCGCAGCGAGCCCTACACCAGGCCGCTGTCGGACGAGGAGCCCGCTGCGATCGGACCATCCGGGCCGGGGCCGGGAGCGCGCCGCGCGAAGCTCCCCGCCAAGCTCGAGCTGCAGCGCGCCACGATCCGCCGCGCCAGCCGCCAGCTCGACGTGCTGGCGCCGATCAGCGCGCGCGCCTCAGGACGGGTCGCCGTCGAGCTGCGGAGCGCGGGCCGTCGCACGCGCCTGTCCAGTCCGATCGATGCCCGTAAGCGCCGCATCCGCGTGCTGCGCCCGATCCCCGCCGCGCAGGCGCGCCTTGGCACCGGCATCCTGACGCTGAACTACAAGGGCAACGACGCTACGCTGCCGCAGACGGTCCGGCTGCGGGCCGCGGCCCGACCGGCCAGGCTCGCCACCCGCCGCCCGACGCTCAGCGTGCAGGGCCGGCTGCGCGCCTCCGGCACGATCAGCCCGCACGCGCGTGGCGTCGTGCGCGTCGAGCTGCAGTTCGCGACCGCCGACCGCCCGCGCACGCTCGAGTTCCGCGCGCCGATCCGCAAGGGCCGGTGGACGCTGCAGGCGCAGCTCCCACGTGCCGCGCGCGCCGCGATCGCCGACCGCACGGGCACGGTGCAGGCCTACACGCTGTTCACCGGCTATGAGCGGCTGCGGATGCGTGGCGAGATGCGCTCCCATCAGGTGCTGGGCGCGCCCTGAGCGCCGGCAGGCCCGCGGACAGCATCACGCCGAGCCCCAGCCCGAGCGCGGCCGCCAGCCGGTACTTCTCGAACAGCGACTCGGCCATCGCCTTGCCGACGAGCCCAGCGACCGCGGCGCCGACGCCGAGCGCGAACGCGGCGGTCCGGTCTGACCGCTGCGACCACCACGTGCGCGCGACGGCGATCGACGTCAGGGCGAACGCGAGCAGGAACAGCGCAAGGCCGACGACGCCGGAGCGCAGCATCAGGTCGCCGAAGATGTTGTGCGTCAGGTCGGTCTTCTTGAAGAAGAAGTAGCCCTCGTCCCAGAAGACGTACTCGTAGCCGAGCCCGTGCCCGTAGACCGGGCGCTCGGCGATGAGGGGAGCGGCGGCCGCCCACTGGTTGAGCCGGTCCTTGGTCGTCAGCACCTCCTCGTAGGACCCGAACGTCGTGCTCAGCTGGTCCTGCAGCGGGAGCTTGACGGTGCGGTTGCCGACCACCGCCGGCACCGTGCTGAGCAGCAGCATGCCGGAGATCGCCAGCGTGGCCAGCCCCGCCTCCGTCGGCGTCACCCGCAGGCGACGGGGGGAGAGCGCCAGCGCCACCGCGACGATCCCCACGGCGACGCCGAGCGCGACGAAGGCGGCGCGCTGATCGGCGAACGCCGGGGTGACGAGGAGCACGAGGGCGATCGCCAGCAGGCGCCCGCGCTGAGCGCCTGCGAGCAGTCCCAGCGCGAGCGCGATCACGCCGAGGCCGCTGAACATCGTCGCCGCGTCCGAGCCAAGCACGCCGAAGTCGTCCAGCGCCAGCAGCGGAAGGTTCGCCGAGACCGCGACACCGCCGAGATCGGTTGCGATCAGCACGAGCGCCAGGCCCGCCGTCCAGGCGAGAAATCGCTCCACCCGCCGGTCCGCGACGTACTGCTCGAGCGGCACGCCGCTGGCGACGAGGAACGCGCCGACGTAGATGATCGCCTTGCCCTCGTAGGCGACCAGCGTCAGCGAGTTGCCCTCGTAGACGCCGACGATGCCGGCCGTGGCCAGCCAGGCGAGCCACGCCAGCCACAGCAGGGCGATCGGGCTGCCCGGCGTCGGGGTCCGGTGCAGGAGACGCGCGATGATCGCCGCCGGGATGAGGATGTCCAGCAGCCGGAAGGACTGGTCGCGGTACTCCGGGTGAAAGAGCCCGAGCGGGACCTCGTTCTGGTCCTGGTAGATCACGGTGTCGAGCAGCACGATCGCGACGACGGTCGCGACGACGGTGACGCTGCGGCCGGTGCGCTCCAGCCGGCCGAACCAGACGAACAGGCCGGCGACGAGGATGAGGGCCGCGAATGCGGTCAACGCGATGCCCGCCCAGGTCCGTGTGGCTCAGGCGCGCCGCTTCGCCTGGCGTGCCCGGACCCTGGCGGGACCCCGGGTCTTCGCGGGAGCGCCGTTGTCGGCGGGCGGCGGGCCGTCGGCTTCGGCGGGTGGCGGGGCGCCGGCCTCGGCAGGCGGCGGGCTGTCGGTCTCGGCGCGCGGCGGCGGCGCCTTGGCGGGCGGCGGTGCCTTGGCAGGAGCGGTGGGCTTGTACAGGTAGCTCTCGCGCCCGCGCGTGTCGGGGTCGCTGACGCGGTTGAGGACGACGCCCAGCAGGGGCGTCCCAGCGAGCTCGATGTCCGCCAGCGCCGCGTCGATGTCGGCGGGCCGGCGCTTGCGGAAGTCCGCGACGAGCAGCACGGCATCGGCCTCGCCGACGAGCACCGTCGTCTCGGCGGTGAACAGCGGCGGCGCGTCGATCAGCACGATGCGGTCGCTGAGCACCGACAGCACCAGCGCGATCGCGTCCTGCACGATCTCCGCCGGGTGGCGTGCCGGCGGCCCGGGCCCCGCCGCGACGACGTCGAGTGACGGCAGCGGCGTGCTCTGCAGCGCACCGCCCACGGGCTTGCCGCCGGCGATATCGGACAGGCCCGGCTCGAGCGAGCAGCCCAGCAGCGCGTGGATGCGCGGCCGGCGCAGGTCGCCGTCGACGACCGTGACGTGGCGTCCGTGGGCCGCCAGGGCGCAGACGAGGTGCGCGACGACGGTCGTCTTGCCCTCGGCCTTGCTCCACGAGGTCACGACGATCGACATCGCATCGCCGCGGCTGTTGCTGCTGCTGCTGCGCTCGGCGACGCGCTGCGCGACGCGCGCCTCCAGGCTGCGGAAGGCCTCGCGCAGCTCGCCCGGCGCGCGGTCGTCCAGCGGCCCGCGGCTGAGCTGCCTGGCGCGCTTGTGCGCCTGCGGGATCTCGCCGAGCACGTCGTGGCCGTAGCGCGTGCGAAACAGAGCTCCGCGCGGGATCGTCGGCAGCAGGCGGTGCAGCGCCGCCGCGGCCAGCACCGCCAGGATGAGTCCCAGCACGAGCGACCCGATGGCCAGCGGCGGCGTGCGGCTCGCCCTGACCGACGAGGCAGGACCTGGCGGGCTCACGACGTTGACGCGAAAGCGGTCCGAGCGCGGCTCCTGCACGAGCCGTTGGGCGGCGATCTGGGCGGCGTCCACGGCGGTTCGCGGCGTCGAGCTCTCGACGGTGACGTCGATGATCGCGGTGCCGGGCTCGTGCACGGCCTCGATCGCCAGCGGCGCGTCGCGCGTGCCGGGCAGCATGCGCGTCCGCACGCTCTGCTCGAAGGTGGGGGAGACGAGCCGCGCGATCGTCGGGGGGATCGTGAGCTGGATCGCCTGCTGGGTCTCGAAGCCGACGCTCTGGGAGATCGGCTCGACCGAGACGACGGCGTTCGTGCGGTAGCGCTCGGCCGGCAGCAGGGCGGCGCCCACGCCGGCGGCGAGGGTCGCGACGAAGAGGCCGACCGCCAGCAGCCGGAAGCGCCGCAGTGCCGCGGCGAGGTCAGCGAGGGTCACGCGCGTATCGTGACAGAGGGTGGCGGCGGCGGCGGTCGCGCGACGCGGTCGTAGACGGCCCGTGTCTGCGCCGCCATCCGCTGCACGCTGAACAGCTCGGCGGCCCGCTCGCGGCCGCGCTCGGCGAGCTGCGCCCGCCGTGCGGGATCGGCGGCCAGCGCGCCGACCGCCGCTCCGAGCGCGTCCGCATCCTCGCCCGCGACGAGCACGCCCGCGTCACCGACGACGCTGCGCAGGCCATCGATGTCGGCCGCGACGACCGGCACGCCGGCGTGCAGCGCCTCGATCGGGACGAGCGGCAGGCCCTCGAAGCGCGACGGCGCGGCGAGGACGTCGAACGCGCTCAGCACGGCGCCCGCGTCGATCCGCGCGCCGAGCAGCCGCACGCCGTGGCGCTGTGCGAGCGCCTCCAGCTGCGGGCGCTGCGGGCCGTCGCCGACGATCACGACGACGGCGCCGGCGCAGTGTTCGCGAATCGTGGGGGCGGCGCGGCACAGGATGTCCCAGCCCTTCTGCTCCGCCAGCCGCCCGATCCCGCCGACGAGCACGGCGCCCACAGGCACGCCGAGCGTCGCGCGGATCGCGGGGTCGGCGTGCGGCACGGGCCGGCCGTTGCGCACGACGGTCGCCTCGACGCGCAGGGCGCGCAGGTGACCGGCGATCGCCGGGTCGACCGCGATGACGCCGTCCGCGCGGCGCAGCGCCCAGCCGCTGAGCGCCTCGTGGTGGCGCGACCGGCCGGCCAGCGCGAGGTGGACGGTGACGACGAGCGGCCGCCGGATCGCACGCGCCGCGAGGATCGCCGACAGGCCGTCGCCCTGGTCGGTCGCGTTGACGTGCACGAGCGCGGGATCGGCTGCGCGCAGCGTCGCGGCCAGGCGCCGCACAGCGGTCGCCCGCGGGATGCGCGACAGACCCGCGATCTGGGCCACCCGCGCTCCGGCGGCCGTGAGCCGTCGCGTCGCCTCCGCGCCGGTCCGGTCGCCGACGATCGCGAGGAACTCGCGCTCCTGCGCGAGCTCGGCCACGAGCGTCTCGAGGTAGACCTCCGCGCCCCCGAACCCGATCGCGTCGGAGACGAGCACGACCGGGCGCAGGCGGCGAGCAGCAGGCACTATGTGCAAGGTAGTGGTCGTCCCGGCCGGCCGGCGCGGGAGGCCACGTGTCCCGCCGGCCGCTGTCATGACCACCTTCCCCATCCGCTACCGGCGTAACGTCGTCAGCACGTACATCACAACGAGCGTGCTCGCGCTCGTCGGGCTGGTGACCACGCCGATCCTCGCCCGCGAGCTCGGCAGGGAGGGCTACGGGATCTGGGTTCTCGTGGCGTCCTTCGCGCTGTACCTCGAGCTGCTCGAGTTCGGCTTCGGGAAGGCGACGCCGAAGTTCGTCGCGGAGTACGGCGCGCGCGGTGACGCGCAGGGCGTACGCGCGACGATCGCCACGTCCTTCTGGATCCTCGCGGTCCTCGGCGCGATCGGCGTGGTCGTCGGGGCGGTGATCGCGGCGATCTTCCCGTCGCTGTTCGGCATCTCGCCGGAGCTGGCGGGCCCGGCGCAGATCCTCATCGTCCTGATCCTGTTCGACCTCGCGATCTCGATCCCGTCCGACACGTTCGGCGGCGTTCTGATGGGGCTGCAGCGCTTCTACCTCGTCAATGCGACGCTCGTGGCCGTCGCGCTGGCGCAGGCGATCGGCTGGACGATCGTGCTGCTCAGCGGCGGCGGGCTCGTCGAGCTGGGCATCGTCACGGTGGCGCTCAGCCTGGGCGGTCAGCTCGCCCGCTATCTGCTGGCGCGCCGTCAGGTGCCCGAGGCGAGCATCTCCCCGCGGCTTGTCGACCGCGGCCTGGCGCGGCGCTTCACCGGCATCTCCGTGTGGTTCTTCGTGCTGGACATCAGCAAGGTCGCGCTGATCCGCCTGGACACCGTCGTCGTCGGCCTGGCGGTGGGCGTCGGGGCGGCCGGCGTCTACGCCGTCGGACAGCGCCTGACGCTCGCGCTCGAGCAGCTCGTCGAGCCGCTGACGAAGTCGTTCTTTCCGCACTCGTCGGCGCTCGCGGCCGGCGAGGATCACGAGGGCCTGCGTCGCAGCCTCGTGATCGGCACCCGCCTGTCGCTGGCGATCGCCGCTCCTGTCGCGCTTGCGCTGGCGTTCCTCGCCGGCCCGCTGCTGGACCTGTGGCTCGGGTCGGGCTTCGAGGAGGCCGCGATCGTCGTCGTGCTGCTCGCCGCGTCGGTCACGATCTCCGCGCTCACCCGCACCGGCCTGCTCATGCTGCAGGGCATCGGCCACGTCCGTGTCCCCGCGCTCATCATGGCGGGCGAGGCGGTCCTCAACCTGACGTTGAGCATCGTCCTCGCCTCGACGATGGGGCTCGCCGGCGTCGCGCTGGGCTCGCTCGTCGCGGTGATCGTCGCGAACGTCGGCTGCTTCTACCCGTACATGTGCCGCCAGTTCGGCATCCCGATCGGCGCGCTGTCGGCGACGCTCGCCCGCGCCCACCTGCCCGCGCTGCTGGTGGCCGCGCTCGTGGGCTGGGGCATCGCGTCGCTGGAGCCCTCCGGCGTGCTGGTCCCGGCCTGTGCGGCGGCGATCTGCGCCGCCTACCTGGCCGTCTTCTGGTTCAGCGGCATGCGGCGCGGCGAACGTCGCCGGGTCGTGACGATCGCGCGGCGCCTGCGCTCGCGTGACGAGGCCGACTGACGTGGACCGGTCGCTGCTGTTCATGGCGCATACGTCGCCGTTGCCGGTCGTCACCGGTTCGCGCGTGCGCTCGCTGGCGCTGATCCGCCAGCTCGTGGCCCGCGGCTGGGACGTCTCGCTGTTCGCGCTCGACACCGGCGTGCCGGCGCAGCCCGCCGACGTGGCCGAGCTGCGCGTGCTGTGCACCGAGGTTCGGCTCCGTCGCCAGGCAGCGCCCACGGCGGTACGGATGGCGCGGATGGGCGTCGACCTGCTGCGCGGGCGGCCCTTCCAGCACAGCATGTTCCGCTTCCCGGGCGCCGTCCGCGAGGCGCACGCCTGGATCGCCGCGGGCCGGTTCGACGCGATCCTGGCGGCCGGGCACTACATGCTGCCCTACGTGCCCGCGGGCGAGCGCGGCCGGATGCTGCTCGACCCGCAGAACGTCGAGACCGAGCGCGTGGCGACGATGGCCGCGGCGCTCTGGCCGCGGCCGCGCGGCGTGATCGCGCGCCTACAGCAGCGACCGGTGCGCCGCTACGAGGAGCGGGCGGCGGCGAGCGCGGGCGCCATCCTGGCGGTCTCGGAGTCCGACGGCGCGTGGTTCGAGCACCGCGCGCCCGGGCGTGTCACCGTCGTCGCCAACGGCGTCGACTGCGCGGCGATCCAGCCGCGCGAGGGCAACGGCCGCGACGGGCCGGTGCTCTTCGTCGGGAGCCTGGACTACGGCCCCAACGTCGACGGCGCGCGCGTGCTGATCGACGACATCGCGCCTCGCCTGACCCATCGCGGCGTCCGGATCGCGCTCGTCGGCTCGCTGCCGCCGCCGTCGCTTCGCGCCGCCGCGGCGGCCGCGCCCGTGCCGGTGGAGGTGACGGGGCGGGTGGAGCAGATCGCGCCGTGGTTTCGCTCGAGCCGCCTGCTCGCCGTGCCGCTGCGGATCGGTGGCGGCACGCGCCTGAAGATCCTCGAGGCGATGGCCCACGGCCTGCCCGTCGTCACGACGAGCATCGGCTGCGCGGGTCTTGACGTCGTGCACGAGCGCGACGTCCTGATCGCCGACGATCCGGCCGCCTTCGCGCGCTCGGTGGACCGGCTGCTGGCCGACGACGGCCTCGCCGCGGCCATCGCTCGCCGCGCACGCCAGACGGTGCAGGAGCACTACGACTGGCGCGCGATCGGCGACGCGCTGGAGCGCGCGGTCACCGACCTGCTGGCCCGTCAGCGCTGACCGAGCACCCGCCGGGTCATCAGCCGGCCGCCGCGCGCGGACACCCGCAGGCGGACCGCCTTGCCCGCCGTGCGGGCGTTGCCGGCGTAGGTGATCGTCACGACGCCCGTCTGCCGGCGGGCCTGCCGGCGCGAGATCCGGCGGCTGATCCGCAGCCGGCCGTGCTTGATCGCGGCGGCGAAGCGCGTCCGCTGCCCGCCCGCGACGAGCGCGATCCGCACGCGGCCGGAGGCCAGGCGCGAGATCGACGCCAGCAGCTCCAGGCGCTGGGAGCGGCGCACGATCCGCGCCCGCGTGATGCGCAGCTTCGTCGCCTGCCGCTGAGCAGGTGGCGCCGTGGTGCCGGGACCGTCCAGCGGTCCGCCCGTGGAGCCGGCACCGAAGAGCTCGACAAAGCGCTTGGCGGCGCGGGGCGAACGGCCGGCGAACAGCTTGGAGTCGATCGAGGGGTCAGCGAACTCGAAGTAGTTGTGGTAGGCGACCGGGTTCGTGCGAATCCATTCGTACATGCGCTCGATGAAGTACGGCGAGTCGCCGCCGCCGTTGCTGTCCCGGCGGTGGGCGATGCCCCATTCGGGGAACGTCATCGGCTTGCCGTGGGCCGCGGCGAAGTCACGGTGCCACTTCAGGCCGTCCTTCTGGGTGATGTAGTCGTTCCAGCGCACGGCCGGGTCGGCACGGCGCGCCGACCAGCTGTGGTCGTAGATGTCCATGCCGACGTAGTCGACGTAGTCGTCGCCGGGGTAGGCGCTGGCGGCATTGAGCTGCTTGCCGTCGACGTACGAGCTGACGTTCGTCGTGCACCAGTCGAACTTGAAGTTCGCGCCCGGCACGGATCGCATCGTCGTCACGATCTGGCGCCAGTACGCGGCGTAGTCGGCCGCCCCGTTGGGAGCGTTGATCGACCACTTGAACCAGGTGCCGTTGAACTCCCAGCCCAGCCGCAGCGTGGCGGAGCCTGAGCCGCCCGCGACGAGCGCAAGCGCCAGCGTCCGGAAGTGCTCGTTGAACTCGCCCGAGGCGCCCTGCGCGAGCGTGCCGCCCGAGTCGGGCAGCATCGGGAGGCTGTAGACGATGCGCTGGGAGTAGCGTGACGGCGTCCAGCGCTCGAGCGGCCAGCGGATGTCGTCCAGCGTGCTCCAGCGATCCTGCGGCTGGTAGTCGTGAACCTGGTTGACCGGGCGGCCGAGGTGCGCCTCGAACGCCGCGACGGCGTCCGGGCTGCCGCTGCCCGCGTAGACCCCGAGCGTGTTGCCAGGGTTCGCGGCATCTGCCGGCGCGGCGGACGTGGTGAGGGCTGCGGTGAGCGCCACGGCGACGAGGATGACGAACGAGCGGGCGCAACGGACGGTGTGTGAGTGGGTGCTGGACACACCCTGAACGTCGGAGCGCCTGAGCGTCCAGGGCAGTCAGTGGCCCGAACCTCGTACAGGCGTCCGGCCACTGCGAGCGCCGGCTATGGACGGACGTTGGAGCGGCGCTGCGCTCAGGTGTCGCCGCGGACGCTAGGCCCGGCTGTAGCACAGGGCGCGGGCGCTACCGGCCCGAGCGAACAGCAGCGATGAGGGAACGTCTGTCGCGCGCGCGGTGGACCGCAGGGGGGCGGAGGGCAGCGTGTCGCGCAGATGTTCCATGCCGACACCTTCACGCCACGCTGCCCTGCGGACCGCATCTCTGGCGCGAACGTGTCGTCCAGATGTTCGACGTGAACACCTTCACGACACGCTGGCGTCGGACGCGCCGCCGGCCGGGCTGAGCCTTCCTTCGCCGCGCCCCTTGGCGACGTTGCAGAAGACCCTTAGCGCGCGCCGAGGACCTGCGCCGAGCGCATCTCCCCGCCGATGCGGGCGGGGAGGTATCCGGTGAACAGCGTGTAGGCGTGCAGCGTGCCGTCGCGGCGGTTGATGTGGGCGAGCGTCGCGGGCGACAGCACGCTGTCGAGCTTCCAGCGGCCGTTGCGGATCGGCGCGGTCAGCTCGCGCACGAAGCGCTCGGCGCCGGCCGTGTAGACGAGCTGGATCCGCACGACCCCGTGCGCCCGCGGCGCGATCGTGCCCCGCGCGCGCAACCGCCCGCTCTCGATGCGCGGTCGCTGCGCTCGCAGGCGGGCCTTCCCCGACGCGGCGCGCAGGCGCACGGCGCTCGGCTGCGTGTCGGCGTCGCCCCTGTAGTCGATCGTGACGATGCCGGTGCCCGCGCGCGCTTGCCGCGCCGAGACCCGCCTGCGGACCGCGATGCGCCCGCGGGCGCTGTCGACGGCGGCTGCGAAGCGCGTGCGCCTCCCGGCCGCATGCAGCGTGACCGTGGCCGCGCCGGATGCGCGGCGGGTGATCGGCGCGAGCAGCTCGAAGGTCCGCCGGCGCTGCATGATGCGTGCGCGCGAGATGCTGAGCTTGGCGGCCTCGGCCGATCGACGCCGGCCGCTGCCGGCGTTGCGGCCCGCTGCGCTTGCGGCGGTGCGTGACAGCGTGACGCGCCCGCCGGCCGTCCTCTCCCCGGAGGCGGCGGAAGGACCGTTGGGCCCGAAGTACTCGACGAAGCGCTGGGCGGCCTGCGGAAAGCGCCCGCTGAAGACGCCGTATTCGCCGTTGGGGTCGTGGCTTTCGAAATAGAGGTGGTAGGCGACGTCGTGCGACGCGATCCACCAGTACATCTGCTCGACGAAGTACGGCGCGTCGCCGCCCCCGTGGCCGTCGGCGCGATCGGCAAGCCCCCACTCGGGGAACGTCATCGGCTTGCCATGGGCGGCCGCAAAGGCCGCGTGCCAGCGCAGGCCGTTCTTGAGGTTGAGGAACTCGTTCCAGCGCGCGACGGGATCGGCCTTCCAGGGCGCCCAGCTCTGGTCGTACACGTCGAGTCCCACGTAGTCGACATAGGCATCACCGGGCCACGCCGTCTCGGCCTCCAGCTGCTGGCTGTCGGTGGTCCATGCGCTGCCGTTGCTGGGGCACCAGTCAAACCTGAAGTTGGCGCCCGGCACGGATCGCATCGTCGTCACGATCTGGCGCCAGTAGGCCGCGTACAACGCGCCGCCGTTGGGGACGTTGATCGTCCACAGGTGCCAGTTGCCGTTGAACTCCGAACCGATGCGCAGCACCGCGGAGCCATGCCCGTGGGCGACGAGCGTCTGCGCCAGCGTGCGGAAGTGCCCGTTGTAGTCGCCGGCCGCGCCGGCGGCCAGCGTTCCGCCGCTGTCGGGCAACATCGGCACCGTCAGCACGAAGCGTCCGGCGTAGCCCGCGTCACGCCAGCGCCCGGCCATCCAGGACATGTCGGTCACCGCGGCCCAGGTGTCCTTGTCGATGAAGTCATGGGCGAAGGTGAGTTTGCGGCCAACGCGGTCGCCGAAGGCGCTTGCGGCGCCCGTGTTGCCGGAACCGGCGTAGACGCCGAGCAGATCGCCGGGGGCGCCCTGGGCGGCACAGGGCGCGGATATCCCAACCACGAGCAGCGCCGCGACGAGCACGGTGCCCAGCCGGTGACGCGAGCCAGGCGCGCGCGATCCACGCAAAGCCCCGGTGCCGGCGCGGGACGAGGTCCCGCCTGGCCGCGCGTTGCCGCGCACGCCCACATCCACGCGGGCGACTTTACCGGTTTTCCGGACGACGAGCGTTGTGAATCAGGTGCAGCAAAGAACCACAAAGCAGACTGTCGCGCGCGGCGGGGCGGCCGATCCGGGCGTGCTCAGCTCGCGGGGCCTGCCAGCTCGGCCTCCCGCGGCGCCGGTTCGGCGGGCGGGACGCCGAAGAGCCGGACGAAGCTGCGGGCCGCGTTCGGGAACCGGCCGCCGAAGACGCGGTAGTCGCCGCTAGGGTCGCGGCTCTCGAAGTACAGGTGGTAGGCGACCGGATGCGTCTGGATCCACTCGTGCATCCGCTCGATGAAGTACGGGGCGTCGCCGCCACCACGGTCGTCGTCGCGGTGGACGAGGCCCCACTCGGGGAAGGTCATCGGCTTGCGGTGCGCGTTGGCAAAGCGGGCATGCCAGCTCAGCCCGTCACGCTGACGGACCAGATCGCGCCAGCGCGCGGCCGCGCTCATGGTCTTCGGCGCCCAGCTCTGGTCGAAGACGTCCATGCCGATGTAGTCGACGTACCGGTCGCCCGGGTAGGCACTCTCCGCCGACAGCTGACGATCGCCTCGGATATACGAGCTGCCCGCGACCGGACACCAGTCAAACCGGAAGCGCGCTCCCCGGACGGAGCGCATCGTGACGACGATCTGGCGCCAGTAGGCCGCGAACAGGCGCCCGCCGCGGGGCACGTCGATCGTCCACTTGTACCAGGTGCCGTTGAACTCGTGCCCGAGCCGCAGGATCGCCATGTCGTGGCCGTTCTCGACCAGGCGCTCGGCAAGCTCGCGGAAATACTTGTTGTAGTGCCCGGCCGCACCGCGGGCCAGCGATCCGCCCGTGTCGGGGATCATCGGAACCGTCAGCACCGTGCGCCCCTCGAAGCCCGCCCGGTACCAGCGATCGGCCAGGTGGAAGACGTCCTGGATCGAGCTCCAGCGGCGCTTGCCGAGGTAATCGTGCACGAGATCGACCGGACGTCCGAGGCGCTTGCCGAACGCGGCGACCTCCTGGGTGGCAGCCGACCCGTGGTAGACGCCGAGCGGCGCCCCCTGCGGGATCGGCTCGATCACGCGGCCGGTGTCGGGCGCGACCGGTTCCCCGCACCCAGCCAGCCCGGCGCCGGCGATCGCGACGACGAGCAGCACGACGCGGTGACGCTTCTGCAAGGACACGCGCCGGCAGTCTAGAAGGCCGACCGCCGCCATCGCGCCGCCATCGCGCCGCCATCGCGCCGGCATCGAGCCGGCATCGAGCCGGCATCGCGCCGCCATCGCGCCGCCATCGCGCCGCCATCCGCCATCGCGCCGGCGTCGAGCGGCGCACAGCGCCGTCAGCCGCGCTGCGCGCGCTGGATCCGGCGCCGCGCGTCGAGCCGCCGCTGGGCCTCGGCGAAGCCCAGCGGAGCGCTGCCGTCCACGCGCCGCAACGCGTCGGCGATGAGCGGTTCGCGCGGATTGCGGGCGCGGGCGGCGCGCAGGTGCCGGCGTGCCGCGTCAGGCTCACGTGCCGCGCTCGCCACGAGGCCGAGCGCGAAGCGCGGATACCAGGACGCCTGCGCCCGGCGGGCCGCCTGGGCAAACGCGCTGCGCGCACGCCGCAGGTCGCCGCGCACCAGCGCGATGCGTCCTTCGGCCAGGCCGGCATCGGGCGACAGCGGGTTCAGCCCGGCCGCGCGGTCAAGCCGCACGTATGCGCGCGCCGGATCCTGGCGCCAGGTCTGCTCGGCGACGGCGATGTCGCGATCGGCGACGATCTCGGGGAGCAGGACGGCGCCGGCGCCCAGCACGGTCGCGACCGTCGCTACGGCGATCGCCCGCTGCGCCCGGGGACCGCGGTGGCCGGTGCTGCCGGGCGGGCGGTCGGGCCGCCCGAGCCCGATGACGGCAGCGGCGAACGCGAACGCCACCACGCTGAGCGCCGGGACCTCCCAGAACCAGTCGACGCTGCCGTGGGCGGCCCAGACGATCGCGGGCAGCAACGCGGCGCCCACCACCGCGCGGGCGCCGGGCTCGCCGGTCAGGCGCCACGCTCCGGTCGCGGCGCGGGCCAGCGCGACGACGAAGGCGAGGAAGAGCGCGGCCCCCACCAGCCCCGTGTGGGTCAGCAGCCGCAGCGGCAGGCTGTGCACCCAGCGGGGCTCCTCCTGGGTGCTGCGCTGCGCGGCGTACACCTCGATGAAGTTGTCCTGGCCGAGCCCGAGGACGGGATGCGCGCGCCAGCTGTCCAGGGCCACGCGCCAGAAGTCGTAGCGCCCGCTGCCCAGCCCCGTGCTCGAGCTGTCGGCGTACTCGACGTCGGTGAACTGCCGCCAGCCGCTATCGATCCGTTGCAGCGGATCTCCCGCGGTGACGAGCAGCCCGGCCGCCGTTGCGCCGGCGAGGCCGGCGCCGACCAGCGCGATCGCGACCCTCCGGCGCGCCTGCCGGCCCAGCGGCGCCCGCGTCTGCCATCGCCGCTCGGCGGCGACGAGGCCGGCACCGATCACGAACGTCGCGGCCGTGGCGAGCGCGAGCTTCGTCACCACGACATCCAGCAGCGGCCGCATCGCCGCTTCGCTGTCGATGCCCATCAGCCCCGCTCCGGCCTCGCCGAGGTCGATGACGTCCGGCGCCGCGAACGCCAGCCCGGCGAGCACCGGGACGGCGAAGAGCGCAAGCTTCAGCCGGTCGGGGCTGAGCAGCAGGGCGGCGAGCGCGACGACCGGCAGCGTCAGCAGCCAGCCGCGGCTCTGGCCCAGCGCCGCCAGCCCGAGCAGCAGCGTCGGGACGGCGAGCAGCGGCGGGCGCAGCCAGGTGGGCAGCTCGCGCCGCGTCGCGAGCATGAGCGCCGGGACGGCCGCCATCGTGAACAGGGCGGCCGACGCGTTGTGGTATCCGACGGGCCCGAGCAGGCTGCCGTCCATGAAGCGGTCGGCCAGCTGGGCGTCGCCGGCGAGCCGCGCGAGCGTGTGGACCGCGATCACCGTCATCGTCGCGATGAACGCGAGCAGCGCACCGAGCACCGTTCGCCGCGTCCACGGCAGCAGCGCGAAGACGGTGAAGAACAGCAGGTAGGCCAGCGCGCGCCGCGCGCCCTCGAGTGCGTCCGCGGGCGTATCCGCCCAGAGGATCGTCAGAAACGACCACGCGACGTAGGCCGCGAGGGCGCCGAGCGCGACCGCGGCGGCGCGACCGGGCAGGGTGATCTCGCTGCGCAGCCCGATCACCGACGAGGCGCCGACGACGAGCAGCAGCAGCGTCCCCGCCATCCAGTCGCGCTCGAAGTAGCCGCCGGCCTGCGACGTCCACCAGGCGAAGACCGCCAGCGCCGCAACGCCCACGATCGTGCACTCGACCGACCGCTGCGAGACGCGCCGCATCGGCGCAGCATGCCAGGCGTCCTCGACGCTGCGGCGGAGTACCGTGCCGGAATCCGCCGCCAGCCTGCGCCTATCCGATGAGCCGCCACCACCGCGTTGCCGACGTGGTCTGCGCCGGCGGCTGCCTGCTGGTCGTCTACACGTTCGCGGGCTATCCGGCGATCATGGCGCTGCTCGCTCGCCTGCGCCCGCGCCCGGTCCGCGCCGATCCGCACAGTACGCCGCGGGTCACGGTCATCGTCGTGGCACACAACGAGCAGGACGTCATCGAGGCCAAGCTGCGCGACACCCTGCGTCTGGACTACCCACCCGACCGCCTCGACGTCGTCGTGATCTGCGACGGATCAGACGACGAGACCGCGCTGCGGGCCGCGAGCATCGACGGCGTCACGGTCCTGCACGAGCCGCCGCGGTGCGGCAAGCTGGCCGCGATGAACCGCGCCTTCGATGCCACCGACGGCGACGTCGTGGTCTTCTCGGACGCGAACAACCGCTACTCGGCCAACGCGCTGCGCGAGCTTGTCGCTCCCTTGGCGGACCCCAGCGTCGGCGTGGTCACCGGCCGCAAGGGGATCGACGACGGCGGCGGGCGGCCGCTGGATCGCGCGGAGGGCCTGTACTGGCGCTACGAGTCGCAGCTCAAGACGTGGGAGACCGCCGTCGGGTCGGTCGCCGCCGGGGTCGGCGAGATGCTCGCCTTTCGCCGCGAGGCCTACCAGCGCCCGCTCGGTATGCACAACGAGGATTTCGCGCAGGTCATGCTCGCCGCGGCGGCGGGCTGGCGCATCGTCTACGTGCCGGCGGCCGTCTCGCTCGAGCGCGCCTCGGCGACGATCGCAGACGAGGCGGCACGGCGCTCGCGGCTCATCGCCGGCAACTGGCAGGCGACGTGGAAGGTGCTGCCGGCGCTGGCGCGACGGCGCCCCGCACTGGCCTGGCAGGTCGCGTCGCACAAGGCCACACGGCCGCTCGTGCCGTGGGCGCTCATCGCGATCGCCGCGAGCACGGCCGCGCGCGCGCCCGGCGCCCGCTGGGCGCGCTGGCTCGCCGGCGCGCAGGGCGCGCTCTACGGCAGCGCCCTCGCCGGCTGGCAGCTCGAACGCAGCGGCCGGCGCAATCGCTGGCTGTACCTGCCCTACTACTTCTGCCGCATGAACCTTGCCGCGCTCGACGGCCTGCGCAAGGTCGTGTTCGAGGAGACCGGCGGGGTCTGGCAACACGTCCCGCGCGGATGAGCCCGCGCGGTGGCTACTGCGTGCGGGTGGCGCGCCGCAGGCCGAAGCCGAGCGCGACGAGCACGATGCCGCCGGCGGCGATCAGACCCAGATCCAGTCCGCTGAACGGAAGGCTCGAGCCCGGACTGCCGTACGCGTCGTTGACGGGGCTGCTGTAGGCGTCGTTCACAGCGTTGTCTGCCGCGAGCGCCGGAGCGACGCATGCCACGAGCAGTGTCGTGAGCGTCATCAGGAAGATGCGGGGAAGTCTGGTCAATGTATGCCCTGTTCGTATCGATAAGTATCTGGGCAGCAGGCCGCATGCCCCCGTACCCCTTGCCGCGCGGCCGATTGTTACACATCCCGCGGACGGCCGAAGACCGTGGAGCGGACCGTGCACGTCGATCGGCGCGACGAGCGAAGTCGCATCGGCCACCTACGTACCCGCGCCGCCGAAGAAGCGAACGAAGCTTTGGGCAGCGTTGGGGAACGTACCGCCGAAGACGCGGTAGTCGCCGCTGGGATCGTGGCTCTCGAAGTACAGGTGGTAGGCAACCGGATGGGTCTGGATCCAGTTGTGCATCTGCTCGATGAAGTACGGGTTGTCGCCGCCGCCGCGACCGTCGTGGCGCTTGACGAGACCCCACTCGGGGAACGTCATCGGCTTGCCGTGCGCGGCCGCGAATTGCGCGTGCCAGGCGAGCCCGTCGGTCTGGTTCAGGAACTCGCGCCAGCGCTTGGTCGCGCTGGCGCTGTGGCGCGCCCAGCTCTGGTCGTAGATGTCCAGGCCGATGTAATCGACGTACGCGTTGCCGGGGTAGGCGGTGGCTGCGTGCAGCCGGCGCTTGCCGCCGTTGATCCAGGAGCTGCCGCCGTTGGGTGACCAGTCAAACCTGAAGTGCGCGCCCTCGACGCTGCGCATCGTCTTGACGATCTCGCGCCAGTAGGCCTTGTAGCGGGTGCTGTTGCCCTTGCCGCGAATCGTCCAGCGAAACCAGTCTCCGTTGAACTCGGGTCCGATGCGCACCACCGACGAGCCCTGCCCACCGGCGACGAGGCGACGGGCGATCACGCGGAAGTGCTGGTTGTGCCTGCCGCGCGCGCCCTGCTTCATCGAGCCGCCACGATCGGGCAGCATCGGCAGCGTGAAGACCGTGCGGCCGGCGAAGCCCGCGGCCGTCCAGCGCTGCGCCAGCCACGAGCTGGTGATCGCCATCGAGCTCCAGCTGCCCTTGTTGATGTAGTCGTGCGCGTAGTCGAGCGGGCGCCCGAGGGTCTTCTCGAACGTCTCGATCGAGCGCCCCGCGATGCCACCGGGAAAGACGCCGATCGGCGCCGGCGTCGCGCTGACCGTCCGCGTGCCCGCGTTCGCCGTGCTGGCCGGCGCGAAGGCGCCGACGATCGCGCACAGCACCAGCACCACGCGGCCAAGGCGCGAACGCTCGCTGTGCTGTTCCCGTCCCGCTCGACTGAGCCCATGACGGCGCACGTGGTCTCCCAGCCCCAAGATCACCGCGAGCAGTCTAGGGATCGGTCTAGAAAAGTGCGTTGCGGTGGCGAGCGGATCGATGCGATGCAGGATCACGCGAGCGTCGGACACGTTCGCGCCAGCCGAGCTTTCGTATGCGATAACGTACAAACGTAATGGGCATCACGATCGAGCACCCGAACCCGATCGGCCCGCGGATCCGCGCCCTGCGCGACGCGATGGCGCTCTCGCTGCGCGACCTCGCGCAGCGCAGCGGCGTCAGCGCTCCGATGCTCAGCCAGGTCGAGCGCGGCGAGACGAGCCCGACGCTGGCGATCGCCGAGCGGATCGCCAACGGCCTGGACCTGCGCCTGTCGCAGCTCCTGCGCCTCGACGAGGGCGGGCAGGTCGCGATCGTCCGCGCGGGCGAGCGCCGGCCCGGCACGAGCGCGCCGGCGACCGGCCACAGCGCCGAGATCCTGACCCCGCCGCTGCCCGGCCAGCGCGCCGAGCTCTCGCGTCACATGCTGGCGCCGGGCGCGGTGACCGGCGGTCCCGGCGATCCGCCGATGCACGAGCCCGGCAGCCGCGAGAGCGCGCTCGTCCAGGAGGGTCGCGTCGTGCTGCAGATCGACGGCGAGCGCCACGAGCTGGCGGCGGGCGACTGCGTCACCTTCGACGCCGACCTGTCCCACCACTTCGAGAACCCCGGCCGCGACGAGGCGATCCTGCTCGCCGTCGTCTCGGCGGGCCTACGCAGGAGCTGACGCGCATGAACGCACCCGCACCGACCACGCTGTTCGACAAGATCTGGGCCGCCCACGAGGTGGCGCCGGGCCTGCTGTGGATCGACCTGCACCTCGTCCACGAGGTCACGAGCCCGCAGGCCTTCGAGGGGCTGCGGCTCGCCGGCCGCACGGTCCGGCGGCCGGACCGCACGCTTGCTACGGCCGACCACAACGTGCCGACCGACGGCACGCCGACGGTCGCGCTGATCGCCGACCAGCTCAGCCGCGTGCAGGTCCAGACGCTCGAGCGCAACTGCGAGGAGTTCGGCATCCCCGTGTACTCGCTGGGCTCCGAGCGCCAGGGCATCGTGCACGTGATCGGGCCTGAGCTCGGCGTCACGCAGCCGGGCATGACGATCGTCTGCGGCGACAGCCACACGGCGACGCACGGCGCGTTCGGCGCGCTGGCCTTCGGCATCGGTACGAGCGAGGTCGAGCACGTGCTCGCGACGCAGTGCCTCGTCGCGTCCAAGCCGCGCTCGATGCGGATCGACTACGCCGGCGAGCTCGGCTTCGGTGTCACCGCCAAGGACCTGATCCTCGCGACGATCGGGCAGATCGGCGTCGACGGCGCCGCCGGTCACGTCGTAGAGTTCGCCGGGTCCGCGATCGAGTCGCTGTCGATGGAGGGCCGCATGACCGTCTGCAACATGACCATCGAGGGCGGCGGCCGGGCGGGCATGGTCGCGCCCGACGAGACGACGTTCGCCTGGGTCGCCGAGCACGCCGGAATCGAGATCCCGCAGCAGTGGCGCTCGCTGCGCAGCGACGAGGGCGCCACCTTCGACCGCCGGATCACCGTCGACGCGGGGGCGATCAGCCCGCAGGTGACGTGGGGCACCGCGCCCGACATGGTCGCCGGCGTCGCCGACACCGTGCCCGAGCCGACGACCGACGGTCACGAGCGCGCGCTGCAGTACATGGGCCTGCAGGCCGGCATCCCGATCCAGGACATCGCCCTGGACCGCGTGTTCATCGGCTCCTGCACGAACAGCCGGATCGGCGACCTGCGCGTCGCGGCCGAGGTCGTCAAGGGCAGGACCGTGGCCGACAGCGTGCACGCGATGGTCGTCCCGGGCTCGGCGCAGGTCAAGGCGCAGGCCGAGCGCGAGGGCCTCGACGAGATCTTCCGCGCGGCGGGCTTCGACTGGCGCGGCGCGGGCTGCTCGATGTGCCTGGGCATGAACCCCGACACGCTGGAGCCCGGAGAGCGCTGCGCCTCGACATCCAACCGCAACTTCGAGGGCCGTCAGGGCCGCGGCGGTCGGACGCACCTCGTCTCGCCGCAGATGGCCGCAGCCGCCGCCATCGCGGGCCGCTTCGTCGACATCAGGGACGAGGTCTGGCGGCCGGACGCAGCCAGGCAAACTCAGAGCGCGGGGCCGGACGCCCCGCGGAGGTGACCACTATGGACGCCATCGTCAGGTTCAGCGGACCGGTCAGCGTGCTCGACCGCACCGACGTCGACACCGACCAGATCATGCCCAAGCAGTTCCTCAAGCGCGTCGAGCGCACGGGCTTCGGCGAGTTTCTCTTCTACGACTGGGCCAAGGAGCCCGGCTGGGACCTGCCGCGCAACCCGATCCTCGTCGCCGGGCGCAACTTCGGCTGCGGGTCCAGCCGCGAGCACGCGCCCTGGGGCCTGCAGGACTACGGCTTCAAGGCCGTGATCGCGCCCTCCTTCGCGGACATCTTCGCCTCCAACTGCACGAAGATCGGGCTGCTGCCGATCACGCTGGCCGAGGACGAGGTGCGGGCGCTCATGACATTGGATCCCACCCACCCGGCCGAGGTCGACCTCGAGGCGCAGGAGGTCCGCTTCGGCGACACGGTCGCCCGCTTCGAGATCGATCCCGAGACGAAGCACCGCCTGCTCAACGGCCTCGACGACATCGCGCTCACGCTCCAGCAGGACGAGGCGATCGCGGCCTACGAGCGCGAGCAGGAGCGCGCGGGGCCCGTCACGACGGCGCTGTAGCGGCGATGGCGGCGACGCGCGACTGGAATGCCGATGTCTACCACCGGGTGTCGGGGCCGCAGGTCGCGATGGCCGAGGCGGTGCTCGACCGCCTGCAACTGCGCGGCGACGAGACGGTGCTCGACGCGGGCTGCGGCTCGGGCCGCGTCACGCGGCTGCTGCTCGACCGCCTGCCGCGCGGGCGCGTGATCGCCGTCGACGCATCGCCCGACATGGTCGCTCGCGCGCGCGCAGAGCTCGGCGGCGCGGCCGACGTGCGCGAGGCCGACCTCGCAGCTCTGCGGCTTGCCGACGGCGAACAGGTCGACGCCGTCTTCTCCAACGCCACCTTCCACTGGGTGCCCGACCACGAGGCCCTCTTCGCGGCGCTCGCCGCGACGCTGCGCCCGGGCGGGCGGATGAGCGCCCAGTGCGGGGGAGCGGGAAACGTCGCCGGTGTCCACGCGGCGGCACTGCAGGCCGCCGCCGACAGCGGCCTGGGCCACCGCTTCGCCGGCTGGCCCGGACCCTGGAACTTCGCGGGCCCCGAGCAGACCGAGGCGCGCCTGCGGGCGGCGGGCTTCGCCGAGGTGAGCTGCTGGCTGCAGCCCTGGCCGGTCACGCCGGACGAGCCGCGCACGTACCTGGAGACGGTCTGCCTCGGACCGCACCTCGACCGTCTCGCCGCCGACGAGCGCGAGCGCTTCCTCGACGCGGTGATGGTGCGTCTCGGCGAGCGCCCGCTGCTCGACTATGTGCGGCTGAACACCGTGGCGCGGCGCGAGTAGCTTGGGGGCATGACGGAGAGCGAGCCCTCCACGCGATGGACGATCCACGGCGAGCGGGTGATCGACGAGAGCCGGCGCCTGCGTCTCAGCATCGCCGAAGTCGAGCTTCCCGACGGCGTGCGGTTCGAGCAGTACGTCCTACGGTTCCCGCAGGCCGCGATGATGGTCGTGCTCGATGAGCCGCGGCAGCACGTGCTGATGATGTGGCGACACCGATTCATCATCGATCGCTGGGTCTGGGAGCTACCTGGCGGCTACGTCGATCCCGACGAGAGCCCGGCCGTCACGGCGGCGCGGGAGGTCGAGGAGGAGACGGGCTGGCGCCCCTGCGAGGCCCTCCCGTTGGTGACCTTTCAGCCGATGCTGGGCAGTGCCGATGCCGAGAACCTGCTGTTCATCTCCCACGGCGCCGAACCCACAGGGCAAACCCCCGATATCAACGAGACGCAGAAGGTGGCGTGGATCGCGCTCGCATCAGTGCCAGAACGCATTGCGCGCGGTGAGGTGGCCGGGGCCGGCTCGCTCGTCGGGCTTCTGCACGTCCTCGCCTTGACGGACGCCTAAACCGCGCCCAACGAATGGATCTGCTCGCGTAGGTCGCGCACCTGGGGCACGGCTGCATGCGGCTCGAGCCGGCGTCGAAGGTCAGCGAGGTAGCCACGGCCCCGCGCTGACCGAATGCCGCTCGCCATGGCCACGGAACGACGGCCGAGCTCGCACGCCGCATCGAGTTCCCCACCGTCCGCATGGATCCGGGCGAGGAGGACCGTGTTGAACAGCCGGCCTCGCTCGTAGCCGTCGCTCATCCGCAGCGACCGCACCGCATAACGCTCCGCGGGCTTGGCCGCTCCCAGCGCATGCAGCGCGTGAGCGAACTTGGCAGCCAAGTACGCACGATCGAAATACTCCAGCCACGGCGGACGACGCTCGTCGCCGCCGGCATCAAGCGCGCGTTCCGCTGTGCGCATCGATGCCAGAGACGCCCGAGAGTCCCCGAGCAGAGCATGGCCGTGAGCCTCCATCGCCGCTGCCTCGGATACCAACGCCGGCAGGTCTGACCGGATCGCATGCCGCCTCGCCTCCTGGGCAGCGTCCACTGCCGTCCGACCATCGCCCAGGTACGCCGCCTGCTGACTCATACCAGCCAGTACTTCGGACTCGAACGCCGTGTCCTCAGCCTCGCGTGCGAGCTTGAGCGACTCGCTGAAGTACCAGCGCGCAAGGTCGTCGTCACCGATGTCATGTGCGATCCAGCCGGCGAGCTGCGTCAGCTCAGCCACCACCTGAAGCAGTCGCCGCGGCGCGGTGCACTGCTTCTGCACCGTTGACAACACCGGCTGGACTTCTTCCTTCAGATAGCCCAGCACGACCCCGCGGGCGTAGCCGCCGCCGAAGCGGTTGTCCACACGGCGCAGGGCAGAGATCATCTCCCCGATGACCTGGGCATCCGTCGAGGCGGCGATCAACGCCGGGTGCACGGGGTCTGAGCGCCGCGCCGCCCGATTGGACCAGCGCGCTTGTGCGCGCTCATAGACCACGAGGGGGAGCAGTTCCACAAGCTGGCCGTCCGCTTGTAGCGCGTCGTCGCACGCCTGGACGAACTGTTCGGACACCGCGGTCTGGCCAAGTTCCACCGCGCTCACATGCTGGGGCGAGAAGCCCATGAGGGCCGCGAGTGCATCCTGTGTGAGCCCACGTTGCTCGCGGCGTCTGCGGACCTCGACGCCGAGCCGAGCAGCCCTCGAACCATCCGCGTCCAGAGGCTTCGGTGGCCTGCCGCGACGACGTGGCTGATGTTCCTCGTGGACCATGGCCGGTATTCCTCACATTTGCCTGTAATCCCACCCGTTGCTGGGCTCCAATCTGCCGACCTAATCACGGAGAAACATTTCTTGCAACCCTGGTGATCATCGCTCCTCCGAGCCGCAATCCAGGACCGTGTCGGACCCTCCTGGCGGTGGTACTTCGCGGGCCGAGGCGACCGAAGCCCCGCCTGGGCCGGCGGGGCTTCATGACATGCTCCGCGGCGTTAGCCGATCTCGACCGAGGCCGAGCGCCGGCGCGCGAGCGCGAGCGACCGCCGCGCGATCCGCACCCCGCGCAGTGCCGCTGCGCCGAACGCGAGGCCGACGAGCAGGAACGCGCCGCCCACGGCGATCCCGAACAGCGAGATCTGCTCGGCCATGTAGCTCGTGTTGAGCGCCGTCGTGAGCGCCGTCTCGGTGACCCAGAGCTGGGACTTCGGGTTGTCCATCGGCCCGCCGTCGGGCAACTTCAGCGCGGCGGTCACGTCGTAGGTCCCCTTGCCGTCCTTGCTGGCGAACGGCGGCAGCTGCGCGTAGGTCTTGCCGCCCGTCGCGACCAGCGCGTCGATGCGCATGTACTCGGCGAAGCAGCGCGCGCTCGCACCATCGTCGATCGGCGTGCCGGCGACCGAGCACGTCGGGAGGGCGACGCCCTTCAGGCCGGCCTTCTTCGCGTTGGCCGCGATCCCCGCGGGGGTCATGTGCGGCGCACCGGTGACGCCCTCGAGCGCCAGCGCGTCGCGAACCGTGGACTGCCCGTTGAGCCCCTGCCCGATCGCGCCGACGCCGAAGACCGCCAGGACGGCCGCGGCTGCGAGCCCGGCGACCCGCCGCCGCCGGCTGGGTGATGATCCGTTCTGCATGGGAACGTCCTCCCTCTGAGAATTGCGAGTGTGGGAGGTAAGACCGCCGCGGCGGTCGATTCTCATCGCCGCCGGTCACCCGGCGAGCCCAGCGTGGGGAGCATGGTTACCTCGTCGCCGGTGGGCCTCCTCGCAACGGGACCGACCCTCTACCCTCCCGCGCCATGCCAACGGCGAGCGCAAGATGTCCAAGTCGCTGGGCAACCACATCGGCGTGACCGAGTCGGAGGGCGTGGCGTCGTCCTTGCGCTTCGCCTGCTCGCGCTCGCATTGGCGCTTGGTCCGATCCTGGTCGGCCTGCAGCACGGCGAGCAGGAAGTCGCGCCAGATCTGGGCCGGGAAGGTGCCGCCCGCGACGGGCTCGCCGCGGTATTCGCTGCGCATCGGCCGCAGCCCGTTGGGATAGCCGACCCAGACGGCGACGGTGTACTTCTCGGTGGCCCCGACGAACCAGGCGTCGCCGTAGTTCTCGGTCGTCCCCGTCTTGCCCCACGCGGGGACCCTGCCGAGCTGTGCCACCCGCGCCGTGCCCACCTTGATCACGGACGCCAGGATGTCCGTCGTGCGCGCGACGTCGCGCGGGGTGATGCGCTTGTGGCGAGAGTGGTTGCGGTCCACGACCCAGCCCTCGTCGGCGGTCAGGTCATAGACGCCGTAGTAGTGCTTCGTTAGGTTGGGTTAGGGCGGCAGCCGTTGGCGGCAGGCGGGACAGCTGCCGTGCCAGCCGGTGAGCGCGAGTTGGAGGTTGCGTTGGGACGTTCCTATGAATGTCAAGGGTGGTTGATCTGCCGTCGGTGGCGGCCGACCGATCGTCAACTTCCGGCTCTGCAATGGTGTGCTCCTCATGGCCGTCGCACTCCGTGTCACTACGATGGGCGCTCATGACGCACTCCGCGAGATGCACGCGGTGCGGAGCGCCGCTCGACCAATCCAATCATCTCGCGGCATGCGCATCGTGCGGGAGCCGAGGGTCAGCCGGAGCCCGATGGCTGCAGCCGCTCGGACCCGGCAAGGCCCGTAGCGCTGACTGCCGTGTCGGCCAGCTCTTTAGGGAGTACCGCAGGACGCATGGTCTAACCCAGGCAGCTCTGGGTCATCGGCTGGGATTCGATCAGTCGTATGTCTCCAAGGTTGAGTCTGGGCGGCAGGACATCCGCGATCGCGATGCCCTTCGACGGATCGCTGAGGTGCTTGTCGTCGCACCGGAGGATCTCGGCCTGTCACGCGACGAGTTGCCAAGCGAAGGGCGGTTGGAGATCGTCGGCGGGGCCGTCTCGAGCAGCCAACGGCAGTGGCGCATGATACGCGCGCACCTCAATCATTCGCGTGAGAATCTCGGCCACGTAGCTGCTCGACTGTATAACGGCTGCTCGATCGGGCGCACGGGCGGGCCGCTTCTCGTCCGGCCCGATTGGCTATTTCCGAAGCCAGTGGACTTCGACCAAATCGCGTTGCAGTGGATTGACTCTGTCGCATTGCCGATGGTCGTGGGAGCCGAGCCTGAGACGGATCCTGTCTTGCCGCTTCGAGGGCCCAGCCGACGCTATCATCGCTACTCGCGAGCGATCCGCGATCTGGATCGCCCGACGCTGTTTGAGAGTCGTTCGAGCTTTCGGTTGATGGCGTTGGACACCTTGGATCCAGCGTCGCCTCGGATGGGCTTTGCCCGCACGACCTACTTCGAGATGGTCGATGTCTGTGAGGCCGCGGCGCATGAGCTGGCGGCCGTTCATATGGCCGGCAAGCCTGTGGAGTGGCCAGCGCTCCCATTCCGACGGTTGATCGGCGATCCGTTCGATCTCTCGCGTCGACCCGTGGCACCGTCGATAAACACATTGACGATACGTCGGGAGGGTCGCGGTGGGTCGTTTATTCTCCACGAGCGTAACTCGTCGCACGTCGCCGTGGCTGGAGGTATGTATCACGTGATGCCTGCCGGCATGTTTCAGCCGTCGATTATCTCTTCATTAGATGCGGTGAACGACTTCGATCTATGGCGCAACGTAATGCGTGAGTTCAGTGAGGAGTTTCTTGGGAATCCTGAGCACGATGGCAGCGGCGCACAGTCGATCGACTACAATGCCAGTGAACCGTTTCGCTCGCTCGATGCGGCGCGACGCGCGGGGAAGCTACGAATCTTCTGCTTTGGGGTCGGCCTTGATCCATTGACGCTGGTAGGCGAGATCTTGTCCGCAGCAGTTATCGACGGCGATGTCTTCGACGACATCTTCCGCGAGCTCGTGTCGACGAACACCGAGGGGTCGATCTTGGCTATCGGCGGTCAATCAGCGGCGGGCGTGCCGTTTGAGCACCGTAATGTCGAGCGGTTGCTGATATCGGAGCCGATGGCGCCGGCCGGCGCCGCCTGCCTTGAGCTGGCGTGGCGCCACCGCGACGTCCTGCTGTCGGCGGCGACATAGCCTTCCGTACGCATGCGGGTGCTTGTGACCGGAGCAGGCGGATTCGTGGGTCGCGCCGTCGTCCACCGGCTTGCTGAGGCGGGAGACGACGTGACCGCCGTCTCTCACCACACCTGGCTCGGCAGCCCGACCAATGTTCGATCAGTCGTCGCCGATGTGCTCAACCCGGCGACGATCACAGACGCGATCAACGAGGCAGAACCGGAGGGTGTCTGTCACTTAGCGGCGTTGACGCGCGTGCGTGATTCGTTCCAAGAGCCGACCCGCTACTTCGCGGTCAACGTGACCGGGACGATTCACGTGCTACGCGCGCTTGGGCATCTCGCTGATCGCACGGGACGAGTTCCTCGTCTCGTGTTCGGATCGACTGCCGCTGTATACGGGCTGGTCGGCGAGGAGCCGATTGCGGAGGACGCTCCGCCATTGCCTACGACACCTTATGGAGCTAGCAAACTCGCGGCAGACCAGGCGATTGGGTTTCAGGCTGCCACGGGAGTACTGGCTGCGGTGAGTCTGCGCTGTTTTAACGTGGCAGGGGCCACCCCTCAGACGTTGGACAACGACCTGACCAGGGTGATTCCGAAGGCACTCGCTGTGGCGGCGGGAGTAGAGCCGCACTTCGTGATGAACGGTGACGGCTCTTCGATCCGTGACTACCTGCACGTCGCTGATCTCGCGGATGCCTACGCGGCGGCGCTTGATGCTGCCAAGCCCGGCCGGCACCTGATCTACAACACCGGTAGTGGCGTGCCTGTTTCGTTGCGCGATGTCATCGACATCGCGGAGCGGGTGACGGGTCGCAGGATCGCCATCTGCCGCAATCCTCCACAGAACGAACCTCGGGCGCTACTGGCAGATTCGTCACGGATTCGGCACGAACTCGGGTGGGCGCCTCGCCGCTCGCAGTTGGCAACCATCATCAGTGACGCGTGGGAGGCAGTCGGACGCAGTTAGCGCTCGTGGCCGGCCGGTAAGCAGGCCGGGGAGTGGCTTATGCCAGTTGGGCATATGCCAGCTGGTCATTAGACCCCGTTTCGATGAGGCACGAACCTCGTCGTAGACCCGACGGCTAGGCGAGCCACGGGTCGCCGGTCGGGCGCTCGTAGGTGCGCCTGGCATTGCGTCGAGCGAAGGGGAGTCACATGAGTATCGCAGCCAGTACGAGCCGGATGCCGTTGGTACGCGCCAACGCGCCCGCAGCGCTAGACGAAGAGCAGGGGCCGGGCGTCGGGCGCTTGGGTTTGGGGCGCGCGTATCGGGCAGGACGGCTGGTCTGCGGATGCGTGCACGTCAGGATCAGCGTTGACGACCGGCTCGGGCTGACCTGGCGCGAGCGACGCATCGTCGGGGTGCGCTTCTGCGAGCCCGTCGACGATGACCTGCGCGCCGAGTTGACCGAGCTCGTGCGCCGCCGCGGCACGGCCTCTGAGCGCGCGGCCGAGCGCATCGCCCCGATCGAACTTCTCGTCGATGACCCGTGCGGCGAGCCCCAGCAGATGATCGGTGGCCTGCGACCACCGCACAGGCACCACGGCCCGCTACGCGAGATCGAGTTCGGCTTCGGTCAACCCACGCGGCCCCGATGAGCGACGCACCCGCCGCCGGACGGCTCAGCGGCGAGGAGATCCTGGCGCTGAAGTTCGCAGCGCATCGCCAGCTCGCGCGGTGGGCCAAGAAACCAACGTTGCGTGCCCATCAGCACGCGCAGCGCAACGCGCTCAAGCGCGCCGTTGGTGTCCTGCAAGACCACGCGCTCGCGCACGGCTGCGAACTCCACGCTCCCATTCGAGAGCGAGCACGGTGACGCCCGACGGCTGGCGCAAGATCGATCGCGGACTCTTCGAGTCCGCCGATGGCCAATGGCGCATCAGCAATCCGTGGAGGCTCACGACCGAGCTACGGCACCGCTGGCTCGTCGCCGAACGCCGCTGCAGCGGATCAGGCTGGTCGATGCATGACGGCGACCACGCCACGCTGCACGACGCCTGCGCCTATGTCAACACCCACGAAGCGGCGTGACAGCTCGGCGACGTCGTCCCCGGCGGGTCCCCGCGCGTCGGCGCGTTCTTCGCGTAACGCTTACCCTCCCGCGCCATGCCAACGATCGTCACCCTGCCCGGCGACGGGATCGGCCCGGAGATCATGAAGCCGGCGCTCGAGCTGCTGCGCACGATCAGCGAGGACTTCTCCTTCGACGAGCACGCCTTCGGCGGCGCCGCGATCGATCTGCACGGCGCCGCGCTCACCGACGAGACGCTCGCCGCCTGCAAGAACGCTGACGCCGTCCTGCTCGCGGCGGTCGGCGGGCCGCGCTGGGACACCACCGATCCCGACGCTCCGCGCCCCGAGCAGGGGCTGCTCGGCCTGCGCAAGGGCCTCGGCCTCTTCGCCAACCTGCGCCCCGTGCGACCGGTGCCGGCGCTCTATGACGCCAGCCCGCTCAAGCGCGAGCGCATCGAGGGCACCGACCTGCTCGTCGTGCGCGAGCTGACCGGCGGCATCTACTTCGGCAAGAAGACGCGCACCGCGCGCAGCGCCAGCGACCTGTGCGAGTACTCCGTCGAGGAGGTCGACCGCATCGCGCGCGTGGCCTTCGACGCCGCCCGCACCCGCCGCAAGAAGGTCGCGAGCGTCGACAAGGCCAACGTCCTGGAGACGTCGCGCCAGTGGCGCGAGGTCGTCCACATCGTTCACAGGGCGAAGTACAACGACATCGAGCTGACCGACGTGCTCGTCGACAACGCCGCGATGCAGCTCGTCGCGCGCCCCGCCGACTTCGACGTGATCGTCACCGAGAACCTCTTCGGCGACATCCTCAGCGACGAGGCCGCGATGATCACCGGCTCGATCGGCATGCTGCCCAGCGCGAGCCTCGGCGAGCCGAGCACGCCCGGCCTGTTCGAGCCCGTGCACGGGTCGGCGCCCGACATCGCCGGCACGTCGGCGGCCAACCCGCTGGCGATGTTCCTCTCGGCCGCGCTCATGCTGCGCCACGGCCTGGGTTGGGAAACCGAGGCCGCCGCCGTAGAATCGGCCGTGGACCGCGCGCTCGACGCCGGCCTGCGCACCCGGGACCTCGGCGGCGAGGCCACGACGGCCGAGGCCACGCGAGCCGTTCTCGACAATCTCTAGGAGCCCCACGTGAAGCAAGCGGACCTCATCTGGATGAACGGGGAGTTCGTCGCCTGGGAGGACGCGAAGGTCCACGTGCTCACGCACGGGCTGCACTACGGCACCGGCGTCTTCGAGGGGATCCGCTGCTACGACACCGAGGTCGGCCCCGCGGTCTTTCGCCACCGCGAGCACCTGCAGCGACTGCACCGCTCCGCGGAGCTGTACTACATGCCGCTGCCCTACGACGTCGACGCGCTGCGCAGCGCGACGCACGAGCTGATCGGCCGCAACGGCCTGCGCTCCTGCTACATCCGGCCGATCGCGTTTCGCGGCTACGGCCCGATGGGTCTCAACCCGCTCGAGGCCCCGGTGGACGTCTCGATCGCCGTCTGGGAGTGGGGCGCCTACCTCGGCGAGGAGGGCAAGACGAAGGGGATCCGCGCGAAGGTCTCCAGCTGGCGCCGGCTCAGCCCGGAGTCGCTGATCCCGAGCGCGAAGGCGTCGGGCCAGTACCTCAACAGCGTGCTGGCGAAGATCGAGTCGCTCAAGGCCGGCTACGAGGAGGCGATCCTGCTGGACGACCACGGTCGTGTCTGCGAGGGCACGGGCGAGAACATCTTCATCGTGTGGGAGGGCCGGATCGTGACGCCGCCGGCCGCCTCCTCGATCCTGGACGGCATCACCCGCAAGTCGGCGATCCAGATCGCCCGCGACCTCGGCATCGAGGTCATCGAGCGTGAGATCGCGCGTGCCGAGCTGTACCTCGCCGACGAGGTGTTCATGACCGGGACCGCGGCGGAGCTCGTGCCCGTCCGCGAGATCGACGACCACACGATCGGCGACGGCGGACCGGGCGAGATCACGCGCGCCGTCCAGACCGCCTTCGACAACGCGCTGTTCGGCCGCGACGAGCGCTACCGCGAGTGGCTGGACCCCGTGCCCGCACGCGCCGCGGCGAAGATCGGCTGATCGCCGCGGACATGACCCGCATCGAGCTCTACGACGCCACGCTGCGCGACGGCATGGGCGGGGGCGGCATGTCGCTCACCGCCGAGGAGAAGGTGCGCCTCGTTCACCGCCTCGACGACCTCGGCGTCGACATCGTCGAGGCCGGCTTCCCCGCCTCGAACCCCAAGGAGGCGGAGCTGTTCGCGCTCCTGCAGGACGAGCCGCTCGCGCACGCCACGATCGCCGCCTTCGGCATGACGCGCCGGCGCGGCGTCGCCGCCGACGAGGACGGCGGGCTGCGCGTGCTGGCCGCGTGCTTTGCGCCCGTCTGCACGATCGTCGGCAAGTCCTCGATCGGCCACGTCGAGAAGGTCGTGCGCGTCTCACGCGCGGAGAACCTGGCGATGATCGCGGAGTCCGTCGCCTTCCTCGTCGCGCAGGGCAAGCGCGTGATCTTCGACGCAGAGCACCTCTTCGACGGGTTGCGCGAGGACCGCGACTACGCGATCGAGTGCCTGCGCGCGGCCGCCGCGGCCGGCGCCGAGCGCGTCGTGCTGTGCGACACGAACGGGCCCTCGCTGCCCAGCGAGATCGCGCGCGCGGTCGCGGACGTGGGGCAGGCGCTGCCGGGCGTGGCGATCGGCATCCACTGTCACGACGACGGCGGCTGCGCGGTCGCCAACACGCTGGCGGCCGTCGAGGCCGGCGCCACCCAGGTGCAGGGCACGGCGAACGGCATCGGCGAGCGCACCGGCAACGCGAACCTCATCACGATCATCGCCAACCTGCAGCTGAAGATGGGCCACCGCGTGGTCTCCGACGAGCAGCTGCGCCTGCTGACGCAGACGGCCCACTTCGCCGACGAGCTGCTCAACCGCCAGCCCGACGCCAGCCAGCCCTACGTCGGCAAGAACGCCTTCGCGCACAAGGCCGGGCTGCACGCGGCGGGCATCCGCGCCGACGCATCCACGTTCGAGCACGTCGACCCGGCGTTCGTCGGCAACAGCCGCGACCTGCTGATCTCCGAGCTGTCGGGCAAGGGCACGGTCGCCGACAAGGCCGAGCGTGCGGGCCTGCAGCTCGACGCGGCGACGACCGCGCGGGTGCTCGAGCGGATGAAGGCGCTTGAGCACGACGGCTACCAGTTCGAGGCCGCGGACAGCTCGTTCGAGCTGCTGCTGCGCAAGGAGTCCGGCGACTACCAGCCGCTGTTTCGCCTGGAATCCTGGCGCGTGACCGTCGAGCAGCACGCCGACGGCGAGGTCAAGACCGAGGCGGCGATCAAGATCTGGGTCGACGGCGAGCGCTTCGTCAGCTACGCCGAGGGCAACGGTCCCGTGCACGCGCTCGACGCGGCGCTGCGCGCGGTCATCACCGAGGCCCATCCGCATCTCGCCGACACCTGGCTGACGAACTTCAAGGTCCGCATCCTCGACGAGACGAAGGGCTCCGACGCGACGATCAGGGTCCTGATCGACGCCACCGACGGCGACCAGACGTGGGGATCGATCGGCGTGTCGACGAACCTCATCGGGGCCTCCTGGGTCGCGCTCGTGGACTCGCTGGAGTACGCCGAGCAGCCCAGCCGGGTGCGCGGGACCGCGGTGCCGCGGTCATGAGCGCCGTCGGTCCGACGACCGACGAGGTCCCGCTCGCGCGGCCGGTCATCGGCGACAGCGAGGAGGCCGCCGTGATCGAGGTGCTGCGCTCCGGCCAGCTCTCGCTGGGCCCGCGCGTGCCGGCCTTCGAGCAGGCCTTCGCGGCGCGCCTGGGCGTCGCTCACGCCTGCGCCGTCTCCAGCGGCACGGCGGGACTGCATCTCGCGCTGCGCGCCGCGGGCGTGCGCGACGGCGACGAGGTCGTGACGTCGCCGTTCTCCTTCGTCGCCTCCGCCAACGCCGCGGTCTTCGAGCGCGCGCGGCCCGTCTTCGCCGACATCGACCCCCACACGCTGAACCTCGATCCCGCCGCGGCCGCCGCCGCGGTGACCGACCGCACGAGCGCCCTGCTGCCGGTCCACATCTTCGGCTACCCCGCCGACCTGCCCGCCTTCGAGGCGCTCGGCCTGCCGATCGTCGAGGACGCCTGCGAGGCGCTCGGCGCCATCCATGCCGACGGCATCGCGGTCGGCGGTCGCGGCCATCCGACGGTCTTCGGCTTCTACGCCAACAAGCAGCTCACGACCGGCGAGGGCGGCATGGTGACGACCGGCGACGCCGCCGTGAAGGCGCAGATCGACTCGGAGCGAAACCAGGGCCGCGCCCCGGACATGAGCTGGCTCGACCACGACCGCCTGGGCTTCAACTATCGCCTGAGCGACATCGCCAGCGCGATCGGCCTCGCGCAGCTCGATCGCCTCGACGACATGCTGGCCGGGCGCGCCCGCGCCGCTGCGCTGTACCGCGAGGCGCTGCAGGAGATCGAGGGACTCGAGCTGCCCTGCGAGGACACCGCGGGCAACCGGCGCGGCTGGTTCGTCTTCGTCGTGCAGCTCCCGCGCGGGGTTGACCGCGACGCGACGATCCGCGCGTTGCGCGAGCGCGGCGTGCAGTCCAAGCCCTACCTGCCGGCGATTCACCTCATGACGTACTACCGCGAGACCTTCGGCCACCGCGAGGGTGAGTTCCCGATCTGCGAGGACGTGGCCGCGCGATCGGTCGCGCTGCCGTTCTTCCCGGAGCTGAGCGAGACTCAGGTGGAGCGCGTGGCGCTCGCGCTGCGCGAGGTGCTCGGCAGGTAGCGGGTTCGCCCGCCGGTCGACGTCACGTCGCGACGCGAGGTGCTCACCGGCGCAGGTGTGAGCCCTCGTTGAACGTCCGCACCCAGCGCCGGCCGTCGGGCAGCACCACGAGCCGCGTCAGCGAGCCGTTGTCGGCATGCACGAACGCGAACGGCCGGCTGGCGCTGGCCTGACGGCACAGCTCGCCGATGACGCCGCCGTGCACGACCGCGGCGACCGTGTCGCCGGGCTGCAACCCGGCGAGGATCCGGTCGATCCCGGCGCGCGTGCGCTGCTCGAAGGCCGCCATCGTCTCGGCGCCCGGGATGACGTCCCAGCGCTCCTGCGCGAAGACCTCGGCGACGCGCGGGTCGCCGCGGCGCAGGGCGATCCGGAACGCGCCGCCGTCGAGCTCGCCCAGATGGATCTCGCGCAGCTCGGGAACGCAGACCGGCTGCAGCCCGGTGGCTGACGCCAGCGGCGCCGCCGTCTGCGCGGTGCGGCGCAGCGGCGTCACGAACAGGCCGGCCAGCGACTCGGCCGCCAGGTGCGCCGCCACCGCCTGGGCCTGACGCTCGCCGGCCTCCGACAGCGCGGGGTCGGCCTGGCCCTCGAGCAGCTCGAACGGCTGGTCCTCGACGGCCGCCTCCGACGCACCGTGGCGGACGAGCACGATCTCGATCGCGGCCGCCGGCCGCGAGTAGTCCTGCTGCGGGTAGCGCTCGGCTGCCACGCGCGGCAGGCTAGCTGGGATTCCGCGACGGGGTGAGCGGGGTGTGATCTATCTAGACTCGCCCGCGGTGTCGCGCTTCTCAGAGCCCCAGGATCCCGTCTTCGCACGCCTGAACACGTCGCTGTCCTTCGACCGGCGCCTGTGGCACCACGACATCGCGCAGTCGCGCGCGCACGCCCGCATGCTCGCCGCCCGGCGGATCATCGGAGACGACGACCGCGACGAGCTGCTCGCGGCGCTCGCCGCCGTCGAGCAGGAGCTCGTCGCGGGCGCCTTCCAGTTCGAGGACGGCGACGAGGACATCCACATGGCGATCGAGCGCCGCGTGACGGAGGTCGCGGGTCCGGTCGGCGGCAAGCTGCACACCGCGCGCTCGCGCAACGACCAGGTCGCGACCGACGTCGCGCTCTTCACGCGCGACTGCGCGGGGCACGCGGCGCGCGCGGTGGACGCGCTCGCCGAGGCGCTGATCGACGCCGCCGAAGCGCACCTCGACTGGCCGCTGCCGGGCTACACGCACCTGCAACGCGCCCAGCCCGTCTACCTCTCACACCACCTGCTGGCGTACGTCTGGATGCTGCTGCGCGACCGCGAGCGCTTCGCCTTCGCGGAGTCCCAGACGGCGGCGCTGCCGCTCGGCGCGGGCGCGCTCGCCGGCGTGAACTTCGACACCGACCGCACTGCCGTCGCCGCCGAGCTGGGCTTCGAGCGGGTGGCGCCCAACTCGATCGACGCGGTCTCCAACCGTGACTTCGTGCTGGACTACCTGTCCGCCGCCGCGACCTGCGCGACGCACCTCAGCCGCCTCGGCGCCGAGCTCGTCCTGTGGTCCAGCGAGGAGTTCGGCTTCGTCACGCTGCCCGACGCGTGGACGTCGGGCTCGTCGATCATGCCGCAGAAGAAGAACCCCGACGCCGCCGAGCTGCTGCGCGCCAAGGCGCCGCGCGTCGTCGCGCACCTCGGCGCCCTGCACGGCGTGATGCACGCGCTGCCGCTGACCTACAACAAGGACCTGCAAGAGGACAAGGAGCACCTCTTCGACACGGTCGACACGCTCGACGTCTGCCTGGCCGCGGCGACGGGCATGATCCGCGGCGCGCGCTTCAACGCCGAGCGGATGTCCGCCGCCGCCTCCGACGACATGATCGCCGCGACCGACGTCGCCGACCACCTCGTCAAGCAGGGCGTGCCGTTTCGCGCCTGCCACGGGATCGTCGCGGGGCTCGTGCGCGTCGCCGTCGACTCCGGGCGCTCGCTCGCCGAGCTGAGCGACGCCGAGCTGGCGGCCGCGTCCGAGCGGCTCGACCCCGCCGCGTTTCGCAAGCTGCTGGCGCAGGGCTCCTGGCTTGAGTCGAAGGTGAGCGTCGGCGGCACCGCGCTCGCGCGCGTGCGCGAGCAGCTCGACGCCGCCCGCAGCGCCCTCGCGCTGCACGCCGCGTGACGGGCGCCGGCGAGCGCCACCTGCGCGCGCTGGAGCTGCCGGTCGTCGAGGCCGCGCAGGCGCTCGTGGGCTGCACGATCACGCACGGCGACACGAGCGGCGTGATCGTCGAGACCGAGGCCTACCACGAGATCGAGCCCGCCTGCCATGCGTTCGCCGGCGTCACGCCGCGGACGAAGCCGCTCTTCGAGGCGCCCGGGATCGCCTACGTCTACCGCTCCTACGGCATCCACGCCCTGCTCAACGTCGTCGTCGAGCCGGCGGGCGTCGGTGCGGCCGTGCTGATCCGCGCGCTTGAGCCGCTGGACGGCATCGAGCGGATGCGCGAGCGGCGCGGTCGCGAGCCGCTCACGGAGCTCTGCTCCGGCCCCGGCAAGCTCAGCCAGGCGCTCGCGATCGGGCTGCAGCACGATGCCACACCGCTGCTCGGTGGCCCGATCGAGCTCGGTCCGCCGCCGCCGGGCAACGACGAGCAGCCGGCGCTCATCGTCGGGCCGCGCATCGGGATCACGCGCGCCGTCGAGCTGCCGTGGCGCTTCTGCGCCGCCGGCAGCCGCCACGTGTCGCGACCCTGGCCACCGGGCCTGCTGCTGGGCTGGTGACGAGCCCGGCGACGTTGCGTGGTTGGTCGTTAGAGCCGGGCGATTGGCGCTCGGGCGGTCGCGGCGATGCGCCGCAGGGTCTGCGCCTACGGCGGCGGGGTGGCGCCGCCCGACTCCGGCGCGAGCGGCACGGGTGGCGCTGGCGTGTTCGCCGGAGGCGGCGTCGCCGGGCTCTTCGGCGCGGCGGAACCGCCATCCGCGGTCGCCCCGGCGCCGCCGTCGTCGAAGGGCGCGCTGTCGTCCTGGGTGCCCGGTGACGGCGTCGAGGGATCGCCCGACGGCGGGGCCGTCCCGGGAGCCGGCGTCGTCGTCGTCGGATCGGGCGCCAAGCCGGCCTCGGCGCAGCGCTTGGAGGGCTCGGCCTCCTTCTTGCGCTCCTCCTGTTCGCGCTCGCACTGGCGCTTGAGCCGATCCTGGTCGGACTGGATGGCGGCGAGGAGGAAGTCGCGCCAGATCTGCGCCGGGAAGGTGCCGCCGGCGACGGGCTCGCCGCGGTATTCGCTGCGCATCGGCCGCAGACCGTTGGGATAGCCGACCCAGACGGCGACGGTGAACTTCTCGGTGGCGCCGACGAACCAGGCGTCGCCGTAGTTCTCGGTCGTCCCCGTCTTGCCCCACGCGGGGACCTTGCCGAGCTGCGCGATACGCGCCGTGCCCACCTTGATCACGGATTCCAGGATTCCCGTCGTGGTACGCGCGACGTCGCGCGGGAGGACGCGCTTGTGGCGCGCGTGGTTGCGGTCCACGACGCGCTCGCGGTCGTCGCGCAGGGTGACCCGGCGGATGCCGACGGGGCCCTTGCGCCCGGCCCCGAGCGATCCCGTCACGAGCAGGCCGCCGGTCGCGAAGGTCTGGTAGGCGTGGGCCATGTCCAGCGGCGTGACCCCCTGCTCGAGGCCTCCGAGCGTGATCGCGTAGTTGCTGGAAACCGGGGTGCGAATGCCCATCCGCTCGGCCGTACGCGCGACGCGCTTGGTGCCCGCCTTGATGCCGACCTGCGCGTAGACGGAGTTGTCGGAGAAGGTCGTCGCTCGGGCGAGCGTGCTCACCCCGGAATAGGCGTCGTCGTAGTTGTTTACTGTGAACTTCTCGCTGCTGTGGGGCACGTTGATGACCTGGCGCTTGGAGACCCAGGTCGAGCCGGGGGAGATCCCGCGCCGGATCGCCGTCGCCAGGACGAAGGGCTTGAAGGCCGAGCCGGGCTGGCGCTGGCCCTGCGTCGCGAGGTTGAACGGGACCTGGTCGTAGTCGCTGCCGCCGACCATCGCGCGCACCTCGCCGGTCTTGTTGTCGATCGCGACGAGCGACGCGGTCGGCCCCCAGGGTGGATTGCCGAGCGCGCGCGCGATCGCGTCCTCGGCGCGCCGCTGCATCCCGAGGTCGATCGTCGTCTGCACGCGCAGGCCGCCGAGCAGCGCCTCGCGCGCGCCGTAGCGCTCGATGACCTGCTGGCGTACCCAGGTCGCGAAGTACGCCGAGGACTTGCTGGCCGACTGCGCCTCCGGCGGACGGATCAGGTCACGCGACGGGACCGGCTGGGCGATGCTGCGCTCGTACTCCACGCGCGTCAGGTAACCCTGCTCGAGCATCTTCTGCAGGACGACATCGCGACGCGACTTGGCCGCTGCGCGGTTGGCAATCGGGTCGTAGGCGCTCGGCGAGGCCACCATGCCGGCCAGCAGCGCGGACTCGTGCGGCTTGAGCTCGCTCGCGCAGCGGCTCTCCGGCTTGCCGCAGCCCAGATGCTCGGGCGCTCGGGCGAAGTACGTCCGTGCCGCCGACTCGATCCCGTAGGCGCCGTTTCCGAAGTAGATCGAATTGAGGTACTCGGTGAGGATCTTCTGCTTGGACCACTTGCGCGTGAGGTGGTAGGCGAGCGCCGCCTCGCGGATCTTCTCGACGACCGTGCGCTGGCTCTGCTTCTGGGTCGCGTTCTTGACGAACTGCTGGGTGATCGTCGAGCCGCCCTGAACGGCGCGGCGGCTCGTGATGTCCGTCCACAGGGCACGCGTGGTGGCCTGCAGGTCGACGCCGTCGTTCTGGTAGAAGCGCTCGTCCTCGATCGAGATGATCGCGTGCTGCATCGACAGCGCGATGTCCTTCGTCGGGATGATGATCCGGCCCTGGTCGGCGAGCGTCGCGAGGTAGTTGTCGTGGACGTCGACGAGCAGCGAGTTCTGGGCGCGCTGGAACTCGCGCTGGTTCTCGAGCTCGGGCAGGTCGGCGGCGACGGCCATCATCATCCCGAACGCGGTCGAGACCAGGGCCAGGAGCGAGAGGCCGGCCAGGATCAGCGCAAGCCGCAGCCGCTTGAGTCGCGGCCGACCGAGCGGTGGGTCGGAGAGGACCGGGATGTCGGGACGTTCGGAGTCGTTCATTGCGAACGCGGGAACGGCCGCTGCAGGTGCGGCTACGACCCGTGGTGCCCCGATGACGACAGGCGGCGGCAACCCCCAGGGCGGAGCGGACTCTAGCATTGCCCCCGTGACGACTCGCGCCGACGACGACGCACGGTTTCTGGCGCGAGACGCCGTCGACTGCCTGCCCGAAGGCGCACTGGCGCGCAAGCTCGCGCTCGGCCGGCCACTGCGCGTCAAGCTCGGCCTCGACCCGACCGCGCCCGACGTCCACCTCGGGCACACGGTCGTCTTGCGCAAGCTGCGCGAGTTCCAGGATCGCGGCCACGTCGTCGTGCTGATCATCGGCGACTACACCGCCCGCGTCGGCGATCCGAGCGGGCGTTCGTCCACGCGCCCGGTGCTGTCGGGCGAGGAGATCGACGCCAACGCGCGCACGTACGTCCAGCAGGCGGCGAAGGTGCTCGATCCCGACCGCATCGAGCTGCGCTACAACTCGCAGTGGCTGGACATGACGATGCAGGATCTGTTCGCGCTGACGCGTACGACGACCGTCGCGCAGCTGCTCGAGCGCGACGACTTCGCCAAGCGCTACTCGCGGCGTGAGCCGATCTCGGTCCTCGAGCTGCTGTATCCGCTCATGCAGGCGTACGACTCGGTCGCGGTGCGCTCCGACGTCGAGCTCGGCGGGACCGACCAGAAGTTCAACCTGCTCCTGGGCCGGGACATCCAGCAGCAGTACGGAGTGGAGCCGCAGGTCGTCCTGACGCTCCCGATCCTGCCCGGGATCCACGGCCTCCAGCGGATGTCGAAGTCGGCTCGCAACTACGTCGGCGTGACTGAGGCCG
>Ga0136615_10000034_pt1 | contig 46668 bp, 41 predicted proteins | sample AntDrymUQ2882206_2_FD_106647 | JGI IMG/M metagenome (GOLD analysis project Ga0136615, IMG submission 106647) | Polar desert sand microbial communities from Dry Valleys, Antarctica - metaG UQ288 (22.06) | ecosystem: Environmental > Terrestrial > Soil > Desert | place: Antarctica: Dry Valley... | reverse complement strand
TGGTGCGAGGACAGCAGCCGGCTGGAGGCCGCCGACGGCCGCGTGTGGACCCTCGACGGCATCCTGGTCGGCGGCGACGGCGCCGGCCTGCGCGCCGTGCCCAGCACCGTCTACGGCGACACGATCTACGCCGACCTCACCCGCCCCGGCCGCGGCCTGCCCGCCGACCCCCGCGGCGAGACCCCCGCCTGTCGCTAGACAAGCTGTGCGCGCCTGGTGTCGTCATGCAGCACCAAACGCGCACGGCTGCCTGGCCGGGCGGGAACCGTGCGCCACTGCTGTCTCTAGACGACATCAGACGCGCACACTGAAAGGCGCAGGGGCGCGCACACTGCGGGAGCGGCTTGCACGACCCTCTGGCGACGCGACGCTAGGTCGACAGGCCCTGGCGCAGGATCAGCCGGTCGCGGAGCCGATCCGGCAGGTTGGCGAGCAGCGACATGATCTTGGCGTCGCGGCCGACGAGGTAGCGGGTCCGCGGACGGGATGTCACGAGCGCCTGCGCGATGACCCGCGCCACGGCCTCCGGCGGGATTCCGTTGCGCGCCGCCGCCCGCGCCCACTCACGCGTCGCCTCGATGCGCGTGCCGTAACGCCGACCGGCCTCGGGGGGAAGGCCGGCGAAGAGCCGGTCCGCGGCCGTCGTCGATGTCTGCCAGATCGCGGTGGCGATGGTGCCGGGCTCGACCAGGATCACCTCGATGCCGTCCTGCGACAGCTCCAGCCGCAGCCCGTGCGTCATCGCCGCCAGCGCGAACTTCGACGCGTGGTAGGCGCCGGTCATCGGCCCGACGATGCGGTCGCCGATCGAGCCGACGTTCACGATCCGGCCGCGCGCCTGGCGCACCAGCGGCAGCAGCGCCTGGGTGACCGCGAGCTGCCCGACGACGTTGACCTCCAGCTGGCGGCGGAACGTGTCCGGCGGCAGGTACTCCAGCGGTGCCGCGAGGGCGACACCGGCGTTGTTCACCAGTCCGGCCAGGCCCGTCGCGCCCGTCGCCGCGCCGACCGCCTTCGCGGCGGCGTCGATGGCGCTCTGGTCGGTGACGTCGAGCAGCAGGGGGCGGACGTCGCCGCCGGCCCGGCGGACCAGCGCCTCCCCGTCGGCCTCCCTGCGCACCCCGGCGAACACGGTGAAGCCCCGCGCGGCGAGCTCCACCGCGCTGGCCGCGCCGATGCCCGTCGATGTTCCCGTGATGACGACCGCCCTCATCGAACCCCCCAATGTTGTCGCTGCCTACATCTTACAGTAGCGGGCCGATGAGCGAGCGGCCATACCACCACGGCGACCTCCGCAACCAGCTCCTGGCGGCCAGCATCGACCTCCTGGCCGCCGGCGGCGTCGATGCCCTGACGCTGCGGGAGGCTGCCCGCAGGGCCGGCGTCAGCCACGGCGCGCCGTACCGGCACTTCGCCGACCGGGAGGCCCTGCTCGACGCGATCGCGGCGGAGGGCTTCACGCGCATGGCCGCGGTCATGCGGCAGGCCGTCGACAGGGCGGGAGACGACCCGGCCGCGCAGCTGCTGGCGCTGGGCCGAGCCTACGTGCGCTTCGCGCTCGACAACCCCGCGCAACTCCAGGTCCTGTTCCGCGGCACCAAGGCGGAACGGGACGCGGTTCCCGCCGTCGCCGCCGCCGGGCTGGCCGCGTTCGAGGTGCCGCTGGGCGTGGTCCGCTCGGGCCAGGAGCGCGGGCTGGTCGTCGCCGGGGACGCCGAACAGCAAGCTCAGGTCGCCTGGGCCCTCGTCCACGGGATCGCCACGCTGGTCACCGGCGGGCAGACGACCGTGGACCCCGACGACCCCGAGAGCCTCGACCGCCTGATCGGCGACGCCATCGCCGCGCTCTGGGCGGGCCTGCGAGCGCGCTAGACCACCGCTCTCGACAGGTGCTCGACAGGCTCTCGCGGCACCTCTCGCTCCGTGCACGCCGTAGGACGCCGGGGTTGTGCGGGTGAGCGCAGTGCTCGATCCACCCTGTGATCGACCCTTGTGGATTAGTCGCATTGGAACTCGCCTGTTCAGGGTGACGCACTCACCGGACCTGTCAGCCTCCTGCATGGCGGCACTGGGCCTCGTTGCCATCCGGCCGGCTTCGGGTTACGAGCCCGTCGCCTTCGCCCATCGGAGCATCGCCTGCTTCTGGTCGATTCCACGCAGTCAGCTCTACGATGAGCTCGCTCGCCTCGAGGAGTTCGGCTTGATTGCCGGGACGCACGTGCCCCAGACGTCGGCGCCGGACAAGCGGGTCTATGAGATCACCGAGGCGGGGCGAACCGTGCTGACGGCATGGGTCGAGTCATCGACCCTGCCCAGCGACCGTTCGAAGAGCCAGAGCACCGGCGCCATGCTGGCCGGAGGAGGTGGTCGTGTGGACGCATGGCACGGGTTCCCGGCGCTACGGCAGGTGGTTCTGGACTGCACCGACGCGCGGGCGCTGGCGGAGTTCTACCGGCAACTGCTGGGCCTGCGGTACAGGCCGGGGGACGAGCCTCCAGCCGACGGTGAGCCAGACCCGCTCGGGCGGGACTGGCTGGTGCTACAGGACGCCGCCGACGGCACTCGGGTGGCGTTCCAGCAGGTGGCCGAGTTGCCTGAGGCGACATGGCCGGACAGATCGCACCCGCAGATGCTGCACCTAGACCTGACGGTGCCGTCGACTGCAGACCTGGAGGCCCAGCATGCGCGGGCCCTGACCCTCGGAGCCCGACTGCTGCACGACCGCTCTCACGACCCCGAGGAGCCCCTGCGCGTCTACGCCGATCCGGCCGGGCACCCCTTCTGCATCTTCGTGGTCGCGACGGCCGTCAAGTGAGCGGTCCCTCGCTCCGCCAGGCGATCGTCAACCGGCACAGCCGAGGGAAGGGCCCGTCCTCTCATTCGGGACCGCGCAGCGACTGCACCATCGAAGTGGATCGCCGGCCGAGCGGTGTCTACCGCTTGCGGGCGACGTACTTCGCGAAGATGCCATCGGCTGAGTAGGCGGCATCGTGGATCCGGAAGCCCGCACGCTCGATCATCGGCTCGAGGAGCCACGTGAACGTCGAGTGCTCGTCCCGGACGTGTTCCTCGAGCTCGGCGCTGGTCCAGTCCGTCTCCACGCCGGTCCCGCCGGTCGCACACCAGCGCTCGATCCGTTCCTCCGCCTCGTCGGGCTGGAAGCCGTAGACGACGTCCCACAGGCGGAACACCCCTCCCGGTCGCATGAGACGGCCGAGCCGCACCAACGCCTGCGCCTTCCAGAAGTCCGGGAGGTGATGGAGGGCGTATCGGGAGTACGCGAAGTCGACGGGCGCACCCGAGTGCTCGTAGGTGAGGAAGCCGGCGGCGTCGCACTCGATGTTCCGGTGGCCCGACGCCTCGACCTTCGCGCGGAGGACCTCCTGCATGACCGGGGAGACGTCCGCAGCCACCACGCGGGAACACAACGGAGCGACCGCGAGCGTGAACTGGCCCGTTCCGGCGCCGAGATCCAGCACCGTCGACCCGCTGTCGAGTCCGAGGCTGTGGAGGAGCCGGACCTCGTCGAGAGCGTCGCCGTCCTCCTTCGCGTCGTAACGCGAGACGTGGACGGCGTCGAGGTTCTCTCTCCCTGCACTGGCTCGCTCGTCGAGCAGCCAGCGCGGGCGGTGAGGAGTGCCGTTTCCCACCTCCTCAGTCTCGCACGAGCCCGACCTCGATTCGACAGTGGGAACGGTGGACGGCCCTGGGACCGTCCGCTGAGCCTCACTCCGCGCGATGCGCACACCGGCCCTGACCGCAAGCCGAAAGGCTCTCTGCGGGACGATCTCCCCGTGTTCTGTAAGGGGATCGGCTTGCGGGGCGCAAGGACGTTGCCTACGCGTTCTCTACGTACCACTTCGAAGCGGAGGCCGAAGGCCGGGATGAGCCGTTCATCGTCGATGGGCACGACGCGCTGATCATGCACCGCAGGAGCGGGGTGTGGATGGTGACCCACATCACGGTTCTCCTGCTGGCCTGTACTGATGCTGGCCGAACGCTGGGCCTGGCCAGGCGGCAATCCGCACCCACGTCCGTTGGGGAACGTCTCTACCCGGTACGGCGACCGGCCTCCTGCGGAAACCGTGTCCTCCTCGTGATCACTATTGAGGAGCAGGCCCCGTCGACCCGTCCGAATAGGAGTCCCGCACAGGGGCGTCATACGGCGCACTGCCCGTGTGGATGGACTCATGATCGGCTACGCCCGGGCCTCGACCGAGGGCCAGGACCTCACCGCCCAGCGAAACGCTCTGGCTGCCTCGGCGTCGAGCCCGTGCGGATCTGCCTCGCCCACCGGCCTGACCGGGACCATCCCGGCCCGGCCCGGCCTGCGCGAGGCGCTGGCCGCATGCCGCTCCGGAGACATGCTCGTCGTCATCAAGCTCGACCGGCTCTCCCGCTCGCTGCCCGACGTCCGCGACTTCGGCGGGCTCGGTGGTCAGCTCGAGTGCAACCCTGCTCATCCACGCGGCGGCCGGCGGGGTCGGGACGGCGCGGTGCAGCTCGCCCGGGCGTGGGGCGCGCAGGTCATCGGTACCGCGAGCGGTGGTGAATCACGAGTACGTGGCGAGTCTGGGTGCAACGCCGGTGGCCTACGGGGACGGGCTCATCGAACGGCCCGCGCTGCCGCGACGGCGGTGCGCACGCCGCGTTGGACGCGGCCGTCGGGCAGGCCTTACGAGACTCGATCGCCACTCGATCGCCCTGGTCCGAGACAGGAACAGGATCGCCACGCTGGTTGATCACGAACTGGCTGATGGGCTGGGCGGACGCGGCGTGCGAGCACAGCGGTCCAGCGAACAGTTGAATGAACTCGTCTACCAGAGGGGCACACTGCACATCCTGATCCGCGCGACGTTCTCGCTCGAGAAGATCGTGGAGGCGCACCCTGAGGTCGAGATCGGCCACGGCAGAGGAAAGGTTGTCGTCGTGCTCGGTGGCTGATGTGCGCTGGTCAGCACGTTGCGGTGCTGACTGGCGGTAGTTGCTCTGTGGGGTAGGGTCCGGGGGCCTGGGCGGCGTCGCGGAGCTGGCGCAGAACGCGGGTGAGCTGGGCGATCGTGGCGTCGTCCAGGACATCGTGGACGTGGCGTTGCGCGGCCTGCAGGGCTACACGTCCGGCCGCGGTGGCCGCGGCGAGGCCGTCGTCGGTGAGCTGGACGAGTGTGGCGCGGCGGTCGCTGGGGTGTGCCAGCCGCCGCACGAGACCGCGCTGCTGGGCCTGGTCGACGAGCCGGGTCGTGCGGGTGGTGGTGGTCGCCAGCGACCGGGTGATCTCGATCGTCTTGAGGGTGTGTCCGGGAGTGCGGGCCAGCCGGAACACCAGGTCTGCCAGGTCGGGGGGCAGCCCGCCGTCGGCGGTGACCTCGGCATCGATGAGGACACTCACCGCCAGGTAGGCCTCCCGGAGCAATCCGAAGGTGTCCCACCGGGAGTCCCGGAACAGGTCGATGCTCATAGCTCCATCCTGCCCCTCGAGTTATAGTCCCGAGCAGGAATATTCTGCTCGGGACTACCAAGAGGATACGATGACCGCCTACGTCCTGTTCGACAACGTCGAGGTGACCGACGCCGCCGGCCTGGCACGCTACGCCGAGGGAGCCGCCCGGACGGTCGCCGACCACGGCGGCCGCTACCTGGCCGTCGCTGCCCAACCCGAGGCGCTTGAGGGCGAGTTCGCCTTGACCTCGGCGGTGCTGATCGAGTTTCCCGACCTCGCCACCGCCCGCGCCTGGTACGACTCGGCCGCATACCAGCCGTTCAAGGCACTGCGCCACCGCTCGGCACGGAACACCGCAGTCCTGTTCAGCGGGGCCGAAGCTCCACGCGACTCCCAGGCACGACCGTGACGACCACGATCGGCAGGCACGAGGAAGCTGCGGCCGTGCAGCCCCGCCTGGACATCGCGATCGCTCGAGCCGATGGGGCTATCCGCGGGTCGTGTTAGCAGTTCCTTGAATGCCCCGTTCAGGGCGGTCAGGCGCGGACGAGCGGGGCGTAGGCCATGAGCAGGCGCTTGGTTCCGTACTGATCAAAGGCGATGAGGGCCTCCTCGCTGCCGGGGGTGCCGGTCAGCTCCAGGATGCGGCCGGGGCCGAAGGTCGGGTGCAGGATGCGGTCGCCCACGCCGAGGTCTGCGCCGTCGTCCCCCACAGGGCGCCCGTATTGGGAGCGCACGCCGACCTTGGCCACCGCACGGCGGCTGGGGCCGCCGCGTTCCGCGGAGCGGTCGTCGACCAGCTCGGCCGGGACCTCCTTGAGAAATCGCGACGGCGGGTTGGCGTTCGTGCCGCCGAACAGCGTGCGGCTCCACGCGCTGGTCAGGTACAGCCGCACCTGCGCGCGGGTCATCGCCACGTAGGCCAGACGGCGCTCCTCCTCCAGCTCGTCGGGGTCGCCCAGCGCCCGGTGGTGCGGGAAGACCGAGTCCTCCATGCCCACGATGAACACCACGGGGAACTCCAGCCCCTTGGCGTTGTGCATCGTCATGAGGGTGACGCGCTGGTCGCCGTCGCCCAGCGCGTCCTGCTCGCTGAGCAGCGACACGCGTTCCAGGAAGTCCGCGAGCGATGCGCCCGGCTGCAGGTCGTCGAAGTCGTCGGCCACGGAGGCGAGCTCGCGCACGTTCTCCGCCCGCCCCAGGGCCTCCACGGTACGCTCCGCCTCCAACTCCGCGAGGTAGCCCGTGCGCTCCCAGGTCAGCTCCACGATCGCGTGCAGCCCCAGCCCGCCCTCGACCAGCTCAGTGCGCAGCGCGTCGAGCAGGTGCACGTAGGACAGGACCGCGCCGACCGCCCGCGGGCCGAGCTGGTGGTTCTCCTCGGCCCGGCGGCACGCCTCGAGGAACGAGCTGCCCTCGCGCGCGGCGAAGCGGTCCAGTGCCTCCTCGCTCTTCGCCCCGACCCCGCGGCGGGGGACGTTGAGGACCCGCTTCGCGCTCACGTCGTCCGACGGGTTCACGAGCAGGCGCAGGTAGCCGAGGACGTCTTTGACCTCGCGCCGCTCATAGAAGCGCGTCCCGCCGATGACCTGGTAGGGCATGCCCAGGCGGATCAGCACCTCTTCCAGCACCCGGGACTGCGCATTTGTGCGGTAGAAGATCGCGCAGTCGCCCGGCTTCACCTCGTGGCGATCGCCGAGCCGGTCGATCTCCTCGCAGACGAACGCCGCCTCGTCCTGCTCGTTCTCCGCGAGGTAGCGCGACACCTTCACCCCGGCGCCGGCGTCCGTCCACAAGCTCTTGGGGATCCGCTGCACGTTGTTCGCGATGACCGCGTTCGCCGCGTCCAGGATCGTCTGCGTCGACCGGTAGTTCTGGTCCAGCGTGATCCGCGTGGCGTCCGGAAAGTCCCGCTCGAAGTCCAGGATGTTGCGGATGTCCGCACCTCTGAACTTGTAGATGCTGTTATGGACCAGCACGCCGTTGGCCACGTAGGTGTGGACGCGGGCGACCTCGAGGTCGTAGACCGGCCCGTCGTACTGCTCCTGCCCCACCCGCTCGATCGCGCGCTCGCGGAAGACGCCCTCTTCCTCGACCAGCAGCAGCATGCCCGGGTGCAGGTGCGACAGGGGCAGGAGCTGGTAGTGCTGGCCGCCGATCCTGGCTCGGTGGCGGATCACGAGGTCCGTGTCGTCGGTCATGCCCTTGGCGTAGGCGCGGGCTTCGGGATAGCCCTTGCGGCTGGCCTCCACCCGGTAGCCGCCATCGCCGTTGTCGTGAACGGCGAAGCCGGCTCGGAGAAGGTCGTTAGCCGCCTCTGGTCGGTTCGAGGACCACTGGATGCGGTGGTGCGCCACGTACGTCGGCCGCTGGTCCCCGAACATCAGCAGGGTGACCGTAGAGCGGCGTCGCCCGTTGGCTGGCCGGTGATGGGGGTGGTCCGGGTGCAGGAGGAGGTCCTGCATCAGTTGCTTCACTCGGATGTCGGTGTCGATCGACTCGTACAGGTGCGCCAGCCGTTCCTCGTCCATGGCGAGCGATCGCCCCATACCGTGGAAGCAGGCCGTGGGCAGGCCGTACTCGGCGGCGTAGTACGACTCCCAGTACGAGGCGTCCGCGATGCTGTCGCAGGTCCGCAGCACCCACAGGGCATCCGCGTGCTCCTGGTTCGCCCGGACGACGTAGCCCGGCTCGTTCGGCTTGCCCAAGCTCTGGGGGCGGACACCCAACGTGGCGCCGATGCGATAGCCGCGATCCTCCCGGTACATGAGATAGACGAACCAGGAGTTCGGCAGCGGTTCGATGCGTGCGGGCACGATGTGGTACGGGGTGCCTCGCAGCGTGCGCCCGCCCACGTCCACCGACCACAACGGCCCCGAGTAATGGCCCTGCATGACGGCGGCGACCGCAGCGGGTACGACACGGGAGCGACCACCCGTCGCCAGGACGCGCGTGCCCACATCCACGGTTTCGACCGGGGACTCGCCGGTCGTGGTCCGGATCATCGTGCCGACCGGGAAGCACTGGTCGCTATCGCCGACGACCGTCAGGTTGCGGTGCTCGGCCGCAAGGAGCCTCACCATCTCGTACTGGGCGCGGTTGGTGTCCTGCCACTCGTCGACGAGGATGTGGCGGAACTGGTCGCGGTAGCGGTCCAAGACGTCGTCGTAGAGCTGGAACAGCTCGACCGTCTTGGTCAGCAGGTCATCGAAATCAAAGGCGCTGGCGCGGTGGAGGCGGTCGGCGTAGCCGCGGTAGACCTCGGCGACCTGTTTGTCATACCAGGTGTCGGCGCGCAGGGCATAGGTCTCGAAGTCGACCAGCTCATTCTTCGCGTTCGAGATCGCGTTCGCCGCGCCGCGCGGGGTGATCCTCTTCGTGTCCAGCCCGAGGTCGCGGATCACCAGCCCGACCAGACGGGTGGAGTCCGCCGCGTCGTAGATCGTGAACGAGGGCCGGTAGCCGAGCCGCTCGGCCTCCGCGCGCAGCAGCCGCGCGCAGGAGGAGTGGAACGTGGACACCCACATCCCGCCCCAGAGGGTGCGCACCGTGCCGTCCTCGCCGCGGGTGATGCCCACCAGGCCGTCGCCGACGAGGGCGCCGACGCGCTCCTTCATCTCCTGCGCAGCCTTGTTCGTGAAGGTGATCGCGAGGATCTGGCTGGGCCGCACGCCGCGGTCCCGGATCAAGTGCGCGATGCGGTGGGTGAGGACGCGCGTCTTTCCCGACCCCGCGCCCGCGACGATCAGCAGCGGCCCGCCGTCGTGCGCGACGGCCGCCGCCTGGGCGGGGTTCATCCCCTCCAGCAGCGCCGGATCGACGGCGGCAAGGTCCACATCGGTCACACCCCGAGTCTAGGTCGCGGGTGGGCCACGCCCTTCCCGCCTGTGGACCCCGAGTCAGTCGAACAGGTCGGCGAGCGGAAGCCGGAACCCAGGCAACACGTCCTCCCCGTCGAGCTCCGAGGCGCCGCGCAGCAGGCTGACCGCACCGTCGGGGCGATACACCGTCACCGTTCGCGTTCGTGGATCCACGATCCAGACGAGCCGGACACCGGCGTCAGCCCACATGAGAGCCTTCTCGCTCACCTCGATCGCCCGGTCCGACGGCGACACGACCTCGACCACGAGGTCCGGCGCCAGCGCGGCGAAGCCGGCGCGATCCCCAGGCGCAGGCACACGGTCGGTCCGCACGAACGCGGCATCGGGAGCGCGAACCGTGTCCGGATCCCGCGCGAGGGTGAACCCGGTCTCCGCTCCGAGCACGACGCCGAGACCGTGTGCATCGACGAACGCTTCGATGCGCGAGCCCATTCGCATGGCCACCCTGCCGTGCTCGAAACCCGCTGGCGTCATGGTCCGTAGTTCTCCCAGCACCAGTTCGTGGCGCAGGCCGTCGTCGGGCAGGTCGAGCAGCTCCTCCGCCGTCATCGGCGAGGTGGGGGGGAGCGGGGCTGCGGCGCTCATGGCTGGAGGGTACCCAGGTCAGTGGGCGAGGGCGTGGTACTCGCGGTTGGGGAGCATGCCGGTGGCCAGGGCATGCGGTTGGTGAAGTTGTACATGGCGGCGATCTCGGCGACGTCCCAGACCTCCTCGCGCGACAGGCCCACGGCGGCGAGGTGCTCCAGGCCCTCGGGCCCGCACTCCAGCGGGGTCCGGGTCAGTCTCCCGCGTAGTCGAGGATGGCGGTGCGGCGCTCGTCGAGGCCGGCGCGGCGGTGGTCCAGCGTGATGCGGTCGGCCAGGACGGGGGTCGCCGAGCTCGACGCGCAGGGCGGCGCCGTGCGCCACCAGGCAGTACAGGCAGCCGTTCGCCATCGACACCGCGACGGCGATCATCTCGCGCTCCGCGGCGTCGAGGTGCTCGGTCGGCTCGTGCAGGGCGCGGAAGTGGGTGAACCACGCCCGCAAGCGCTCGGGGCGGAAGCTGTAGGCGCGGAAGACGTTCGGCACCAACCCGAGGCGCTCCGCCGCCCTACTGAAAAGCTCCTGCAGGTCCTCGGGCAGGTCGGCGGGTTTGGGGACGCCCAACCAGCTCCCCACCTCGTCCACAGCCCCATCCGCCCCGGTGTCCATCACCTAGTCCCTTCAAGCAACGGATCTCCTGGCTCCGCGGGCCGTAGTCTCACCGACAACGGATGTGCCGGCACCCCTGAATGAAAGGACCCCTTCCCATGCCCGTCGCCACCCCCGAGGTCTACGCCGAGATGCTCGACCGGGCCAAGGCCGGCGCCTTCGCCTACCCCGCCATCAACGTGACCTCCTCACAGACCCTCAATGCCGCCCTGAAGGGCTTGGCCGAGGCCGGCAGCGACGGCATCGTGCAGGTGTCCACCGGCGGCGCGGAGTACCTGTCCGGCCCGGGGGTGAAGGACATGGCCGTGGGCGCCAGCGCGCTGGCGGCCTACGCCCACGAGGTGGCGGCGCGCTATCCCGTCAACATCGCGCTGCACACCGACCACTGTCCCAAGGACAAGCTGGACGGCTTCGTCCGCCCGCTCCTGGCGATCTCGGCCGAGCGCGTCGCGCGCGGCGAGCACCCGCTGTTCCAGTCGCACATGTGGGACGGGTCCGCGGTACCGCTGGAGGAGAACCTGGTGATCGCGCGCGACCTGCTCGCCGCGTGCGCCAAGGCCAACGTGGTGCTGGAGATCGAGGTCGGCGTGGTCGGCGGCGAGGAGGACGGCGTCGCCAACGAGATCAACGAGAAGCTGTACACCACGCCCGAGGACTTCGAGCGCACTGTGGACGCGCTCGGCACGGGCGAGCACGGCCGCTACCTGCTCGCCGCCACGTTCGGCAACGTCCACGGCGTCTACAAGCCGGGCAACGTCAAGCTGCGGCCGGACATCCTCGCCGAGGGCCAGGCCACCGCGGCGCGCCGGCTGGGTCAGGGCGAGGACGCCAAGCCCTTCGACCTCGTCTTCCACGGCGGGTCCGGCTCCACCTTGGAGGAGATCCGCGAGGCCCTGGACTACGGCGTGGTCAAGATGAACATCGACACCGACACCCAGTACGCCTTTTCGCGGCCGGTGGTCGACCACATGTTCCGCAACTATGACGGCGTGCTGCGGGTGGACGGCGAGGTCGGCAACAAGAAGGCCTACGATCCCCGCACCTGGGGCAAGGCCGCCGAGGCGGGGATGTCGGCCCGCGTGGTGGAGGCCTGCGAGGACCTGAGGTCGACGGGCGCCAGCCTGGCGAGCTAGCGTCCGCCTCCCAAACCCATACGCCCAGGAGCTGCCCGCATGTCCAAGACCATCCCCGAGGCCGCCTACCGCGTGCTGGACGACGTGAACTTCGCCCACGTCGTCACGCTGCTGCCGGACGGCATGCCGCAGACCACGCCGGTCTGGATCGACCGCCAGGACGGCGTCCCCATCTTCAACACGGCCAAGGGCCGCGTGAAGCACGCCAACCTCGTGCGCGACCCGCGCGTCGCGTTCTCCGTCCACGACCACACGAACCCGTACGTCTACCTGCAGGTCCGCGGTCACGCCGAGATCGTCGACGACCCCGACAAAGCCAGCATCGAGGCGCTGAGCCAGAAGTACATGGGCGGCCCGTACCCCTTCCACCGCGAGGGCGAGGAGCGCGTCATCGTGCGCGTCATCCCGAGCGATGTCGTGTGGTTGGACCCGAACGCGCAGTAGCTCAGGCCACCTTCACGCGTTCCAGGGTGTCGGCGGAGCGGCGGTTCTCCAGCAGGTCCAGCACCGCCTCCTCCACAGAGCCCTGGAACGCGGGGGCGCCGGGGTCGGCGTCCTCGCCCAGCAGCTCCAGGACCGGTGCGATGGTCCACCCCGAGTCGAAGCGGTCGAATACGCGCGGGTCGATGTAGGCGTTGCGGGCGACCGTCGGGGTGTTGCCGAGCAGGTCCGCCACCTGCTGCGCGGCGAAGGACTTCGCCCGCTTGGCCGCCGTGGCCGAGTTCAGGGCCCGCTTCGACACCGCCAGCACGACCGCCGCGTAGACGGTGGCGTTCCAGGTGCGGAAGTCCTTGGCCGAGAAGTCCCCCTGCGTGATCTGCTTGATGTAGTGATTCACGTCGCCGGAGCGGACGTCGCGCCAGCCGTCCTCGGTCCGGTACGCGAGCAGCTCCGGTCCCCCACCGCGCCGGCGCTTCAGCGCGCCAACCACCTCGGCCACCTCGGGGTCCACGAGGTGCACGACCCGCCGCTTGCTGCCCTTCGCGAGGTAGTCGAAGGTGACCTCCCCGCCGGCGAGGCTCACGTGCTCCTTGCGGATCGTCGCCAGGCCGAAGGTGTCGTTGGCCTCGGTGTACTCCTCGGCGCCCACCCGGAAGAAGCCGTGGTCGAGGAGGCGGACGGAGGCTGCGAGCACCCGTTCGCGGGTCAGGTCCGGCGTGGCCGCGAGGACCTCGGCGACCTGGCCGCGCGCGTCGGGCAGCACCCGCGCTAGCACGAGCATGTCGTCGAACTTCTCCAGGTCCTTCTTGCGGCGCCACTCGTCGTGGTAGCGGTACTGGCGGCGCCCCGCGGCGTCGGTCCCCACGGCTTGGAGGTGGCCATTGGCGAGTGGCGAGATCCACACGTCGCACCAGGCGGGAGGGAGCGCCAGCGCGTGAACGCGGTCCAGCGTCTCGACATCGGTCACCCGCTCGCCGGTGGCCTGGTCGAAGTACTGCAAACCCCTGCCGCGCCCGCGCCGCGTCAGACCGGGCCGTGAGCAGTCAGATCGTCGCAGGCGCATGCTGACAGGTTGTCACCACTTCGCCCCCGCATCACTCCCATTCGATGGTGCCGGGCGGCTTCGACGTCACGTCGTAGGCCACGCGGTTGATGCCGGGGACCTCGTTGACGATGCGGTTGGCGATGCGGGCCAGCACGTCGAAGTCGATGCGCGCGAAGTCGGCGGTCATGGCGTCCTCGCTGGTGACCGCGCGCACGATGACGGGATGGCCGTAGCTGCGCTCGTCGCCCTGCACGCCGACGGAGCGGATGGCAGCCAGGACCGCGAACGCCTGCCAGATGTCCCATTCGAGGCCGGCGTGGGCGAGCTCGGCGAGGACGATCGCGTCGGCGGCGCGGACCAGCGCGAGGCGCTCGGCGGTGACGTCGCCGATGATGCGCACGGCCAGGCCCGGACCGGGGAAGGGCTGGCGCCACACGATCTCGGCGGGCAGGCCCAGCTCCTCGCCCACCTTGCGAACCTCGTCCTTGAACAGCCAGCGCAGGGGCTCGACCAGCGCGAAGCCGAGGTCGTCGGGCAGACCGCCGACGTTGTGGTGACTCTTGATGAGCGCGGCGGTGGCCGACCCCGACTCGATTACGTCCGGGTACAACGTCCCCTGCACCAGAAAGGCCGCGTCCGGGGCATGCTCGCGGGCCGCGTCCTCGAACACGCGGATGAACTCGGCGCCGATGATCTTGCGCTTGGCCTCGGGGTCGGTCACGCCCGCGAGCTTGCCGAGGAAGCGGTCCGCGGCGTCCACGGTGACCAGCCGCGCCTTCGACGACGCGCCGAACGCCTCCTCGACCTGCGCCCGCTCGTCGGCGCGCAGCAGGCCGTGATCGACGAAGACACAGGTGAGCTGCTCGCCCACGGCCTCGTGCACCAGCGCGGCCGCCACCGCCGAGTCCACGCCACCCGATAACCCGCACAGCACGGTTGCCGCGCCCACCTGCTCCTGGATTGCCGCGACCGCCGCTGCGATGACGTTGTGCGGGGTCCAGGCGGGCTTGGCGCCCGTGGCCTCGAGGAAGGCGGCGAAGACCTGCTGACCGTTGGGCGTGTGGCTGACCTCGGGGTGGTACTGGACGCCGTAGAGCCGCCTGGCATGGTCTTCAAAGGCGGCGACGGGCGTGCCCGGCGTGAAGCCGACCACCTGGAAGCCCTCGGGTGCGCGCACCACGGTGTCGTTGTGGCTCATCCACACCGTCTGCTCGGCGGGCGCCTGCGCGAACAGGTCGCTGTCGACCTCGGCGGTGAACGGGGTGGGGCCGAACTCGGCGTCGCCGGTGCGCGCGACCTCGCCGCCGAGGGTCGCGGCCATGAGCTGCTGGCCGTAGCAGATGCCCAGCACCGGCACACCGGCCTCGAACAGCGCGGGGGCGACGCGCGGCGCGCCGGGGACGTGCACGGACTTCGGCCCGCCCGACAGCACGATCCCGGCCGGTTTGCGGGCCAGCAGCGCCGCCACCGGGGTGTCGTGGGCGACGATCTCGGAGTAGACGCGCGCCTCGCGGATGCGCCGCGCGATCACCTGTGCGTACTGCGCCCCGAAGTCGAGGACGAGGACGGTGTCGACGTCCTCGGGCGGGCCTGGCACGACGGGCACGGCGTCCTCCTGGGTGGGAATGCCGGGCACGCTAGCGCACCCCACCCCGCCCGCCGCGTCAGAAGGCAGCGCCTCCGGACCCGCCCCCGCCGCCACCGCCGCCACCCGAGAACCCACCGCCGCCACCACGGGAGGACGACGGCATCGCCGCGGCGCGGATGCGGTCCACGGGCAGGCGCTGCAGCGCGTGGAGGCGCCACAGCGGCGAGTACATCAGACCCGGGCGATGGCCGTCGGCGCCGGTGCGTCACGCCTGACCGAGCCCGCCGGCGGGCCACGGGCGGTACCGTCTCCACCAGCGGGCCGCCGGGCGAACGGGTGCGTGACGCGCACCTTCCACGTCAGCGACGCGCCCCAGGCCGCGGCGACGGCGGCCAGCAGCCCCGCGCCGATCGCACGCCAGCGGCCCGCACCTGGGCGGCAGCCCGACGTCGAACCCACGCGGCCGCCGCGGCGCGGCGCGTCGGCCTGGCCGCCAAGACAGTCCCTCCTGGGCCAGCACCTCCTCGCGGCGGGCAGCAGCTCGCGCAGCTCGACGAAGGTCGACGCGGGGACGCCGTCGACGGCGGTGCAGACGGTGTCGGAGCCCACCTGCTCGACGGTCCCTGCAGGTGCCCACACGCCCAGATGAGCAGGTTCTCCCCCGCCACCAGCGGCTCGGAGGCGGCCGGCAGTGTGACCTCGGCCACCAGCCGGTCGGTCGGCACGTCCCAGCCGGTCCCGGCCCACTGCCAGTACAGCTCGGCGCTGTCACGTGGCGGCCGAACGGGTAATGGAAGGAACGCGCTGCGTGATACCAGTGAGGTCAAAACGCGCTACCCTCCCCCGATCAGGGGGCATGACGCGGGGGGAGACGGACCATCGAGCGCGCAGCGGGGCCTGGGACGGACTCGGCGGGTGCGCAGACGCTGGCTGCATCCGCTCTGCGGCCCGCCGAGGCGCTGGCGGTCGAGCGCGTGGCGGCCCGCGCCGACCGGGTCCTCGCCGCTCTGCGCGAACAGATCCCCTTGGCCCACTGGATCGTGGCCGGGCGCGGGCGCGGCGAGGAGGGCTGCACCCCCCTCGCCGCCGTGCCGCCCGAGCCGGCAGGCCATCCGCGCGTGCCATGGGGCGAGCTGTGCCGCCGGGTGGGCGCACAGCATGCGGTGCTGGTGACCGCCAGCGCAGCGGAGCTGGCCGCGCCCGGCCCGGGCACCGTGGCCATCGGCGCCTACGCCGGGGCGCCGCTGCGCCTGGGCGAGCAGGTGGTGGGGGTCGTCTGCGGGGCCGACCCGCGGGCCCGGCCGGACCTGGACCCCGCGGACGCGCTGCCGCTGCTGCGCCTCACCGGTGAGCTGCTGTCGGCGCTGGTGGAGGCCGAGCGCGCCGCCATCATCCAGGCCCGCCGCGCCGAGCAGGCCGAGGCCGCGTCGCGCCGCGACCCGCTGACCGGGCTGGGCAACCGCCGGCTGTGGGACCGGCTGCTGGCCAAGGAGGAGGAGCGCTGCCGGCGCCAGGGCCTGCAGGCGGCGGTCCTGGTGGTCGACCTCGACGCGCTCAAGCAGGTCAACGACGAGCGCGGCCACAGCGCGGGCGACGATCTGCTGCGGCTCACCGCCGGCGTGTTGTCCGCCCACATCCGCGAGCCCGACGACGTGGCGCGGGTCGGCGGCGACGAGTTCGCGATCGTGGCCACCGACATCGGGGCTGACGATCTGCGCGCACTGGTCCGCCGGCTGCGCAAAGCCCTCGCCGAGGCCGGCGTCCACGCCTCCATCGGCGCCGCCAGCCGCCGGCCCGACACCGGCCTGGAGTTCGCCTGGGCCGAGGCCGACGCGGCCATGTACCGCGACAAGCGCGACCGCCGCCCCTCCCACTGAGCGGAGCGCGTCCGGCGTCACATTCGACGCCGATGGTGCACGCCGGCCCCCGGCGCCCGGCCGCGGCGGCTAACGGCGGCCCATACCGACGCCCTGGGCGCGCTGGTAGTGCTTACCCTCGGTCTGCAGGCTGGGGGCGACCATGACCTCGGCGCGCTGGAACTCCTTGATGGTGGCGTAGCCGGTGGTGGCCATCGAGGTGCGCAGGGCGCCGAACAAGTTGAGGGTGCCGTCGTTCTCCACGGCGGGGCCGAGGAGGATCTCGGACATGGCGCCGGCCTGCTCCACGCGCACGCGGGCGCCGCGTGGGAGGTCGGGGTGGAACGTCGCCATGCCCCAGTGGTAGCCCCGGCCGGGCGCCGAGGTGGCGCGGGCCAGCGGCGATCCGAGCATCACCGAATCGGCGCCGCAGGCGATCGCCTTGGCGATGTCGCCGCCGGTGCGCATCCCGCCGTCGGCGATGATGTGGACGTACCGCCCGGTCTCCTCCAGGTGCCGGCTGCGCGCACCGGCCGCGTCGGCGATCGCCGTCGCCTGGGGGACGCCGATGCCGAGCACCGCGCGCGACGTGCAGGCGTTCCCGGGGCCGACGCCGATGAGGATGCCCGCCGCCCCCGTGCGCATCAGGTGCAGCGCGGTGGCGTAGCTCGCGCAGCCGCCGACCACCACCGGGATGTCGTAGCGGGCGATGAACTCGATGAGGTTGAGCGGCGTGGAGCGCGTCGAGACGTGCTCGGCCGACACGACCGTGCCCTGGATCACCAGGATGTCCAGCCCGGCCTCCAGGGCCAGGGAATGGAAGCGCTCGACTTTCTGCGGGGTCAGGCTCGCCGCGGTGGTGATGCCTGCCGCCTTGAGCTCGGCGACGCGCTGCCCGATCAGCTCGGGCGCCACGGGCTGCTTGTAGATCTCCTGCATGCGGGCGGTGGCGACCTCGGGTGCGAGGGTCGCGATCTCCTCCAGCAGGGGCTCCGGGTCCGCATAGCGGGTCCACAGCCCCTCGAGGTTGAGCACCCCCAACCCGCCCAGGCGCCCGATCTCGATCGCGGTTGCCGGGCTGATCACACCGTCCATCGCCGAGCCGAGCAGCGGCAGGGCGAACTCGTAGGCGTCGATCTGCCAGCGGATGTCCACGTCCTCGGGGTCTCTGGTCCGCCGCGACGGCACGATGGCGATGTCGTCGAACCCGTAGGCCCGCCGACCGCTCTTGCCGATCCCGATCTCGACGTCCGCCATGCTGACCCCTGTCGCGCGCGCTTTGACCGACCGCCGGCCCGTGAGTACGGCAACACCCGGCGCCGCAGGAGCGAGCCGGGTGCATTGGATGTGTCGGCACCGAGCCTAGCGCACGGACTCCGTTGGGCTGCGGACGCTGCGCCACCACCACCACGCGAATGCCCCTATCCTGCGGGCCGACATGAGTGACGACGAGGAATTCGACGACTACGACGAGGACGAGGACGCCACCCCGGTCCCGCTGGATCGGCGTGAGGCGGCATCGGTGCGCCGCGACCTCGAGGACCTCGCCGCCTTCAAGAGGGTGTTCGAGCCCGAGGGCTTCAAGGGTGTGAGCCTGTACTGCCAGGACTGCCTCGAGGAGCACTTCTACGGCTGGGACATGCTGGAGAACAACCTGCGTGCGCTGCTGGAGTCGGGCGAGACGCCGGTGCACGAGCCCGCCTACGACCCCCGGCCCGACGAGTACGTGGACTGGGAGTACGCCCAGGGCTACCTGGACGGCATGGCCGACGCCGGCGGACCGCCGCTGGCCAAGCTCGCCGAGATCGGCGACGCCTGCCCGTTCTGCGGGGAGTCGCTGGACGGCGAAGGCGAGCGCGTCGTGTACTGCCCGCACTGCGGGACCGCCCTCGCGCCGGCGCGCATGGCCCGCGCACTGCTCAGCCGCGGCTGGAAGACCTCGGAGGTCGAGGAACTGCTGCGCGCCGCCCGCGTCCCACCCATGCGCGGCCTGCCGGCCCGCTGATCCAGGAGAGGTGACTGTGTCCTACCAGCCAGTGCCCGCCCTGTACCGCCCCCGCGACGACCGCATCATCGCCGGCGTGTGCTCGGGCCTCGCCCGCCGCTTCGGCACCACGCCGGGCAAGGTCCGCCTGCTGTTCCTGATCTCCTGCATCCTGCCGGGGCCGCAGTTCCTGGTCTATGTCACGCTGTGGATCTTCCTGCCCAGCGAGTAGCAGGGGCTAGTCGAACGCCTGCAAGGGCCGGCCCACGCTGGCCACCGTGAGGCCCGCGTCCGCCAGCGCGCGCGGGTCCCAGACGTTGCGCGCGTCGACCACCACCGGGTACTCCAGCAGCTTCGCGATACGCTCCGGGCTCAGCCTGCGGTACTCCTCCCACTCCGTGCAGACCACCACCGCGTGCGCGCCCTCCAGGGCGTCCTCCGCGCTGTCGCAGAACACCGCGTCCGGGTAGCGGTCGCGCACGTGGCCCAGCGCCACGGGGTCGTGCAGCCGCACGCTGGCGCCCTCGGCGATCAGGCTGTCGATGACCTCCAGCGCGGGCGCGTCGCGCACGTCGTCGGTCTCGGGCTTGAAGGCGACGCCCAGGATGGCAACCTGCTTGCCCGGAAGGTTCCACACCAAGCGGCGCAGCTGCTCCAGGGGCCACGCCTTGGCCTCTCGGTTGATGCGGTCGGTCTCGCGCAGCAGGCCCAGGTCGTAGCCGAGCTCGGAGGCGATGTGGATGAACGCCTCGACGTCCTTGGGAAAGCACGACCCGCCGTAGCCGAGCCCGGCGTTGAGGAAGGAGCGGCCGATGCGCGCGTCGTGGCCCATCGCGTCGGCGACGGTGTGGACGTCCGCGCCGGTCAGCTCGCAGATGCGCGCCATCGCGTTGATGAAGCTGATCTTGGTGGCCAGGAACGCGTTCGACGCGTGCTTGATGAGCTCGGCGGTGCGCACGTCGGTCGCGACGTAGGGGCAGTCGTGACGGTCGAGCAGGGGCTGGTAGAGCTCGCGCATGACCTCGTGTGCGCGGGGGGAGTCCGCGCCCACCACGATGCGGTCCGGTGCGAGCGTGTCGGCCACGGCGGTGCCCTCGCGCAGGAACTCGGGGTTGCTCACGACCTGGTGGTCGAGCCCGCCGCCGCGTGACTGCGAGGCGAGCCGCAGCGACTGGCGGATCCGCTCGCCAGTGCGCACAGGGACCGTGGACTTCTCGGCGACCACCAGCGGGCCGGCGGCGTGGCGGGCGACGGTCGCGGCCACCGCCTGCACGAACGACAGGTTCGGCGCGCCGTCCGCACGGCGCGGCGTGCCGACGCAGATGAAGACGACCGCGACGCCGTCGAGCGCCTCGTCGGGGTCCGAGGTGAAGCGGATGCGCCCCGCGTCCACGCCGTCGGCGACGAGCTCGGGCAGCCCGGGCTCGACGAATGGCACCACCCCGGCCCGCAGCGAGGCGATCTTGCCGGCGTCCTCGTCCATCCCGATGACGGTGTGGCCCAGGTCGGCGAGGCAGCCCGCCGTCACCAGCCCGACATGGCCTGTGCCGATCACGCTGATCTTCACGCTACGTTCCTCTCGATTCTACGCTTAGTAGTTGGAGCGTAGCAATTCTGGATAGGGCGAAACGCTTGAAGCGGACAGAGCGTCCCTGTCTGCAGGCAGGCATGCCGGACCACCACCGCACCCGACACACCCGAGTACCTGCTCATCTGAAGCCCAGGACCCTCCGATACCCCCGATGCCGCGCGCCGCATGCTCGCACGCCAGGCAGGCGTGGGGCGCCATGACGGCGTCGTGTAGCGGACCCGCGCACGGTCAGGAGAGATGTCGCTGCGATGACGACGGGACAGGCGCCGCCGGAGGCGACGCTGACCAGCGCCGCGGTGACACGGCTGCGACGCCGACAGGCGGGCACGCCGCGGGTGCGGTCAACCTACGAGCGCTACCTGAAGCCGTGCCTGGACCGGCTGATCGCCCTGCTGGTGCTGGTGCTGGCGGCACCGGTCCTGGTGGCGACGGCCCTGGCCGTGCTGGTGTCCCTGGGCCGTCCGGTGCTGTACCGCCAGACGCGGGTGGGACTGCACGGGCGACCGTTCATGATGCTGAAGTTCCGCACGATGAAACCGGACCGCCGCCAGACCCAGCACCCCTACTCGGGCCCGGAGCGGCGCTTCACCCACAAGACGCTGGCCGACCCGCGGCACACCCCGATCGGCCGCTACCTGCGCGAGTACAGCCTCGACGAGCTGCCGCAGCTGTGGAACGTGCTGCGCGGGGACCTCAGCCTGGTCGGCCCAAGGCCGGAGCTGAGCCTGATCGTGGAGCACTACGAGCCGTGGCAGCACGCGCGCCACGCGGTGAAGCCCGGTCTGACCGGCCTGTGGCAGATCACGGAGCGGGGCAACGGGCTGATGCACGAGCACACCGAGGTGGACCTGCGGTACCTGCGCACGCTGTCGCTCGGGACCGACCTGAAGATCCTGCTGCTCACGCTTCCCGCAATTTTGGGTATGCGGCGCGGCAGCTGAGTGTCGACACTTGATTACACAGAGTAGTAGTCGAGAGGGAGAACAACGATGATCGTGGTAACCGGCGGACTCGGATTCATCGGCTCGCATGTGGTCGACGCGTACCTGGCCCGGGGCCACGACGTGACGATCATCGACTCGTGCATCACCTCGGTCACCGAGGGCGCCGAGTTCGAGGCGCACCCGGGCTGCACGGTGCTGAGGCGCTCCATCGAGGACCACCTGTCCTCGGGTGCGACCTTCGCGGGCGTCGAGCGGGTCATCCATGCCGCGGCCCATGTGGGCCCGGCCGGGATCCTGAAGCACGCCGGGCGCCTGGGCACCGACATCGTCGTCTCCACCCAGATGGTCGTGGAGGCCTGCATCGCCGCCGACGTGCCGCTGTGCACCTTCAGCTCGGCCGAGGTCTACGGGCGCAGCGGGCTGCTCGGTGAGAAGGACGACATCCGCGTCCCGACCAGCTACAACGCCCGCATCGAGTACGCCATCGCCAAGACCCTGACCGAGGCGGTGACGGTGAACAGCCGCCAGCGCGGGCTGCGCGGCATCGTCATCCGGCCGTTCAACGTGGCGGGGGCGCGGCAGTCGCGCTCGGCGGGCTTCGTGATGCCGACCTTCGTTCAGCAAGCGCTCGCGGGCCGGCCGCTGACGGTGTTCGCCACCGGCGACCAGGTGCGCGCCTTCACGTCCGCCTCGGACCTGTCGCGCTTCCTCACCGACCACATGGACGACGCGCTCGCCGGCCCCGACGCGATCTACAACATCGGCAACCCGCGCAACGCGACCACCATCTGGGACCTCGCGGAGCGGGTCGTGGCGCTGCTCGCCAGCAGCTCGCCGATCGTGCACGCCGATGCCCGCACGATCCACGGGCCCGGCTACGAGGAGGCCGAGTCCTTCGAGAAGGTGCCGCTGCTCGACGCCGCGCGGTCGCTGGGCTGGGAGCCGGTCGCCGACCTCGACACCCTGATCCTGCAGACCGCCCGGTACTACACCGAGCACGGCGACCAGCGGGGCGCGGATGCTCCGCTGTGAGGACCTGACCTCGGTGGTGGTGACCGCCCCGCACGCCGACGACGAGGTGCTCGGCTGCGGCGGGCTGCTGGCACGGCTGGCGTCCGCGCCGACCGCGGTGCACGTGGTCTACGGCGCGGTGGACGGCTTCCACCACTACGGCTCCGCGGGCGGCACCACCTTCGCCCAGCGCGTGGCCGAGATCGAGTCGGTGGCCGAGCTGTTCGGCTTCACCTGGGAGATCCTGTACGGCGACGAGGGGCTGATCGAGCAGCTCGACACCGTGCCGCGCCGCGACCTCGTCGATGCCGTCGAGCGGATCTGCAACGAGCGCAGTCCCGAGCTGCTGATGGTTGCCAGCGGCGAGGACTACGACCAGGACCACGTCGCGCTGTTCGATGCCGTGTTCGCCGCGGCCCGGCCCATCCCCGAGGCGCTCGGCAAGCGCCTGGCGCCCCATGTGCTCAGCTACGAGATGACGAAGCTGCAGTGGGCCTCCGGCCCGCGGTCGCTCTGTCCCGCCCACCTGGCGCTCACCGCCGAGCAGCTCGAGGCCAAGCTCGAGGGGGTGCGGCGCCACGCCACCCAGCTGCGCCTCCGCCCGCACATCCGCAGCGTGGAGTCGGTCAGCGCCCTCGCGGCGATCCGGGGCGCCGAGATCGGCGTCGACCACGCCGAGGCCTACGGCGTCCTGCGCACGGTGCTGTAGCCCCATGCCGGTGAGCGTGGTGCTGCCCTGCTACAACGCCGCGAGGCTGCTCCCCCAGCAGCTCGAGGCCCTGTGCATGCAGACCGTCGCCGAGGGCTGGGAGCTGGTGGTCGTCGACAACGGCTCGACCGACGACACCGCCGCCACCGTGGAGCGCTTCCGGGCACGCCTGCCGGCGCTGAAGCTGGTCCGGGCGGTCCAGCGCCAGGGCGCCGGCTACGCACGCAACGCCGGGGTCGCCGCCGCCTCCGGTGACCGGCTGCTGTTCTGCGACGCCGACGACGTGGTCGCGGCCGACTGGGTGGAGACGCTGGCACGCGCCGTTCGCGAGGGGGTCATCGTGGCCGGCCGCTGGGATGCGCGGCGGCTGAACGCGGCCTGGCTGCGCACCGCGTTCCCACTGCCCCAAGACGATGGTCTGCAGGAGTGGAGCCCCGCCTGGCTGCCGCACGCGGGCGGCGGGAACCTGGCGATGCCCCGAGCGGTGTACGAGGCCATCGGGCCCTTCGACGAGGACCTGCCGGCACTGGAGGACACGGAGTTCTGCTTCCGCGCGCAGCTCGGCGGGGTCCGCCTGGTCTGCGAGCCGGCGGCGGTCGTGTCCGTGCGGATGCGCGCCACCCTGGCGGGCCAGTACCGCCAGATGCGCGACTACGCCGAGGGGCAGGTCGGGCTCCTGCGGCGCTTCCGGCGCCGGGGGATGCCACCGGCGCCGCGATGGCGAGGTCTCGCCGCCTGGGCGCTGCTACCCCTGCGGCTGTTGGTGGTGCACGACCGGGCCTCCCTGGCGCGCTGGGTGGTGGTGCTGGGCTGGCGCGTCGGCCGGCTGCGGGGCAGTCTGCGCTACCGTCTGCTCGCGCTGTGAGGCCGCGCCAGGTCGGCCAGGCGCGTCGTGCGCTGGAGGCGGCGCGCTGGTTCCGCGCCACCCCGGCGCGCCGCCTGAAGGACCTGGCGCCCGAGGGGACCCTGCACCCGCGCGGCGTGGGCCTGACCTTCGACGACGGTCCGGACCCGCGCTGGACGCCGGCCGTCCTGCGGCTGCTGGCCAAGGCCGACGCTCGGGCGACCTTCTTCGTATGCGGGCGCGCGGCCCGCCGCCACCCCGACCTCGTGCGGGCCGCCGCCGACGACGGCCACGCGATCGGGGGCCACACCTGGGACCACGTGCGGGTCGACCAGCTCGACGGCGCCGGCTGGCGCCGCGAGGTCGATGGCGCCCACGACCTGCTGGAGGACCTCCTAGGCCAGCCCATCCGCTACTTCCGCCCCCCCTGGGGCGTGCTGAGCCTGTCCGCGCAGGCTCGCCTCCACCACCGCCGGCTGGCCGTGGCGCTGTGGTCGGTGTGGGGCGAGGACACCTCGCACACGGATTCGGCACGGGTGGCCGCCCTGGTGGAGGCCGGGCTGGAGCCGGGTGCGATCGTGCTCCTGCACGACGCCTGCGGGAACCTGCTGGCCCCGGGTGGTTCGCTCCCACCGGGCGCCCACGGTGACCGGGGCGTCACCGTGGCCGCGCTGCCCGCCATCCTTGGCGCGCTGCGTGCTCGCGACCTGCTGCCCGTCGCCCTGCCGGCGCAGCCGCTCGGCGTGGTGCGCTCCCTGCGCGGCGAGCGCCCGACCGCGCCGCTCGCAGGCGTCTAGCGAGCAGTCCCGGGTTCGACCGTGGGGGCGTCCAGCCAGCCCTCCGCCTCCGCCAGCCAGGTCCCGTCGGACAGGAGGCGTCGCCGCAGCGCCGGCCACGCACGCCGCGGCGCGAGCAGACCGGCGGCGCGGGACAGCGCGCCGACGTCGCCCAGCCGCACCGCCTGCCAGTAGGAGACGAACGCCTGACGGCGCGCCCCGGCCCGCAGGGATTCCGAGCCGGCGTTGCGGTGCTGGTAGGCGATGTCGAGCGGGTGGCCCCCGCGCAGGTCCACGAACTTGTCCGCGATGACGTCAAGCTCCGACAGGTAGGCCCTGGCCCTCACCGACATGTTCGCGCCGTGCTGCCGGTAGCCCACGAGCGGCCGCCGCACGGCCGCCGGCGGGCCCTGGCGGGACAGGCGCAGGCTCAGGTCCCAGTCCACGGTGTAGGTCAGCTGCGGGTCCAGCACTCCTCCCGCGTCCAGCACCCCGCTGCGCCACAGCATGCTGGAGGTCCCCCCCGGCACGACGTAGCGCTGCGGCAGGCGCCGCATGACCTGCTCGGGCGACAGCGGCGGTCGCCCCCCCACGATCGCGCCCTCGGCGTCGAGGTAGACGCAACCGGTGTAGGCCCAGCTCCGTCCGGTGGCGGCGAGCTCGTCGAGCTGGGCGCGGAGCTTGTCCGGCGCCCACAGGTCGTCGTCGTCGAGGAGACCGATCCATTCACCCGTGGCGACCGCGAGCCCCGCGTTGCGCGCGCCGGTGCCACCCAGCGGCGCCGCGGAGATGACCGGCCGCACCCGGGCATCGGTCAACCCGCTCAGGTACTCGACCGTGCCGTCGGTCGAGCCGTTCTCCACGACGATCACCTGCACGTCGACGCCGCGCTGCGCGAGGGCGCTGCCCAGCGCCTGGCGCAGCATCGGCAGCCGCTGATGGGTGGCGATGACGATGGAGCAGTGGGGCACTCCGACCTCCCCTCCTGCGGTCCACCTCGCCGGTTTGATTCACCCAGAATACTCGAAATATCCCGATCTAGGGAAGCGCCACCTCAAGACATTGGGCGGACCGTCGATGGCACCACCATGGAGACAACGCGGTCACAGGCCGCTCGCTGGACAGGGCCGCTGCTGCGGCAGGCCGTGCGCGCCGCTGTGGCGGCGCTGGTCGCCACGGCCGCGATGATGGCCGGGGCCCCGCCCGTCGGCGCCCAGGAAGCCGCCGTCCCGCAGCCCGCCGCACCGCAGCTCGACGCCCAGGTGGAGGACAGCGTGGAGCGACTGGCGGGGCCGGACCGCGTGGCCACCGCGGTCGCCGTGGCCCGCGAGGCGTTCCCCGTCGGAGCGCCGGCGGTGGTGCTGGCCCGAGCCGACCAGTACCCCGACGCCCTCGCGGGCGCCCCGCTCGCGGCCGGTCTCGGCGCCCCGATCCTGCTCACCCCGCCCGGCGAGCTCGCACCCGCCGTCGCGGAGGAACTGCGCCGGCTGGCCCCCGAGCAGGTCGTCCTGCTCGGCGGCGCGGCGGCCCTGAGCCCAGAGGTCGAGCGCGGCGCGCAGGCCGCCGGTGCGGTGCAGATCGTGCGCTACGCGGGCGGCGACCGTTTCGACACCGCGCGACTCGTGGCCGACGCCGTCCTGGACCGCTCCGGGGCCACCGAGGCGTACCTGACCCTGGGGGCGCACGCCGACCCGTCGCGCGGCTGGCCGGATGCGGTCGCCCTGTCCGGGCTCGCCGCCGACCAGCGGCGGCCGGTGCTGCTCACGGCCGAAGGCGAGCTGCCGCTCGCGGTCGCGGAGCTGGTGCGCGCACGACGGCTGACGCGCATCACCGTGATCGGCGGGACCGCCGCGGTGCCGGAGCGCGTCCTGGACCCGCTGCGGAGCCTGAGCACCCTTGATCGCATCTTCGGTGCCGACCGCTTCGCCACCTCGGCCGCCATCGCGGACCGCGCCCTGGCCAGCGGAATCGTCCCCAGCCGGGTGTGGCTGGCGACCGGGACCGGCCACGCCGACGCCCTGGCCGGTGGGGCCGCGGTCGCCGCGGCCGGTGGCGTGCTGCTGCTGGCCGACGGCGCCGCGGCCACGCAGCCCGCGCTCGCCTTCGTCGAGCGCAACGCCGCCAGCGTCGACCGGGTCCTGATCCTGGGCGGGGAGGCCGCCATCCCCCAGGAGATCCGGACCCTGCTGCTCGACCGGCTGCGGCGCCGGTCGCGCACACCCACACCGGCATTGACGCCGACGACGCCGACGCCCACGCCGACACCCCCCACCGCTCCGACCGGTATCCGCGTGGTGCCCGGGGCCAGCCTGCAGGCAGCGGTGGACGCCAACCCGCCCGGCACGCGCTTCATCCTGGCGCCGGGCGTGCACCGCGGCCAGTCCGTGCGGCCGCGCGACGGCGACAGCTTCGTCGGCGAACGCGGGGCGGTGCTGTCGGGAGCGAAGGTGCTCGACCCCGCGGCCTTCGCGGTCGACGGGGCCGGCCGGCACGTGGTCTCGGGCCAGACCCAGCAGGCGTCACGCTCGGGCGGGTACGGCTCCACGCCCTGGTACGCCGGCCACGACCACTACGCCGATCCGGGCTCCGAGGCCGAGGTCTACTACGGCGAGGAGCTGTTCCTCGACGGGGTCCGCTTGCGCCGGGTCAACGGCAGCAGCGAGGTGAACCGCGCCGGCACCTGGTACTTTGACGTCGACGCCGACCGCATCGTCCTGTTCGACAACCCCGCCGGCCGCCTGGTGGAGACCAGCGTCACCGAGATCGCCTTCGTCGGCCAGGGGACGGTCGGGGTGACCGTGGAGAACCTCACGCTGCGGCACTACGCCAACCGCGCCCAGCGTGGGGTGCTGGACGCCACCGGCTCGCGCGGCTGGGTGGTGCGCAACGTCGCGGTGGTGGACAGCCACGGCGCGGGGCTCGGCGTGGGCGACGAGATGCTCGTCGCCAACAGCAGGGTCGCGGGTCACGGCCAGATCGGCCTGGTGGGCGGCGGGCGCGCCAGCACCGTCAGGGACACCGAGATCACCGGCAACCGCGCGCTCGGATTCCAGCTCGGCTGGGAGGCGGGTGGCACGAAGTTCGCCTACAGCACGGGCATGCGGTTCACCAACAACTGGTCGCACCACAACCGCGGGATCGGCGTGTGGTTCGACATCGAGAACCGCGGGGCGACGATCGCATCCAACCTCGTGGAGCACAACACCACAGGCGGCATCCTGTGGGAGATCAGCCACGACGCCGACATCGCCTACAACGAGCTGTTCGACAACCACACCTCCGGCGACATCGGCAACATGGCCGGCAACATCCAGATCGTCGCCTCGGACGGCGCGGACGTGCACCACAACCTGGTGCGCGGTGGCGGCACCCAGGAGATCATGCTGATCGACCAGGACCGCGGCCCCGGCCTGCGCAACACCCGGGTCCACGACAACGACGTGACGATCGCCACCGCCTGGGGCGGCGGCACCACCGGCCTCAAGGACCAGGCCACGGCCGACCCCTACGCGCCGACGGCGGGCAACACCTTCTCCGGCAATACCTACCGCCTGAACACCGGATCACACATCACGCCGTTCTACTGGCGCGGCGCGGTGCGCACGCCGCAGGAATGGCTGGCGGCGCATCCCGCCGACCGGCTGGTCGCCGGGAACCAGACCGGGACGCTGCCGGCCGGCGGCACGCCGTTCGCGCGGGCGCAGTACGGACCGCGCTGACCCTCCGGCAGGACCAGCCCAAACACGAATAAGCTAGGCATCGTGCCCGAGGCCCTGCCGGAACTGCTCGTCGCGGCGCTGATCACGGCGCTGCTGTGCCTGCTGGCGCTGGACCGCCTGGCTCAGCGCGGCGACTTCGTGGTGGCCGGGATGTTCGTGGCCAACGGCGTCCTGCCCGCGCTGGCCGGCGCCGCGGGTGCGCTGGTGGTGCGCTTGGAGTCCGGCGTGGTGCAGCTCAGCGCCCCGGAGATCTGGCTCGGGCGCGTGGGCACGGTGATCCTGCTGGCCGTGGCCTCGCTCGCGGTCCTGCGGCCCGGCCATGGCCGGGCCGGGCGTGGCCTGTGGGCCGGTGCCCTCGCCTACTGCGGCGCCGCCCTGCTGACCGAGGTCTTCGCCGGGCAGGGCTTCCCGGACGGCACCCTGGAGATCGCCCTAGGGGTCACCGCCCTGTGGGTTGCTCCCCGCCTGCAGGCCTCGGTCGTGGCGGCCTGGGCCAAGGGCGTGCTGGCACTGTTCCTGCTGGGCAGCGCGGCGGCGATCCTGCTGGGCCTTCCCGGCGCCACGGTCCCCTACGACGTCAGCCTGCTGCCGGGCATCACCTATCGCGTCCAGGGCATCACCGCGCATGCCAACGCGCTGGCGCCGCTGCCCGTGGCCTATCTCCTGCTGGAATGGCGCTACCCGAGCCCAAGGCTGGCGCGCTACGGAATGGCGGGCGTCGCCGGGGTGCTGCTGCTCCTGGCACAGTCCAAGACCGCCTGGGTGACCGCGCTGGTGGTCGCCACCATCTGCGTGGCGGGTGGATGGCAGGACAGAAGGGCCCGCCTGGCAACCGGCGCCGCCCTGCTGGCCCTGCTGGCGGCCTACACCGCCTACAGCTACGCCGGCAACGACCAGCTGTCCTCCGCGGTCGAGCAGGCGCGGACGTTCACCGGCCGGACCCATCTGTGGCGGGTCGGCCTCGAGGCGTGGGCGGCGGAGCCGGTGTGGGGCCAGGGACCACGCTTCTTCGAGGCCTACGCGCTGCGCACCGCGCAGTCGTGGACCGGGCAGGCCCACAACCAGGTGATCGAGGTCCTGGCCGAGCGCGGCCTCATCGGGCTGGCCGGCTTCGCCGTCTACGTGGCCGCCCTGTGTCGCAGCGCCATGCGCTCGCTGGTGGTCAGCCGCGCCGCTTCGCTGGGCCTGGTCGCGCTGCTGCTGGTGCGCTCGCTCACCGAGACCCCCTTCACCGGCCTGGATGTCACCCACCTCACCGTCTTCGCCATGCTGGCGGCCTGGGAGCGCGTGGGGGAGCCCGCCCCGGCGGTCCGCGACCCACTCGCGGTCCGGCCTGCCGCGCTCGCGGGACCTGCGCGGCAGCGCTAGCGCAGCAGGCGGTCCGCCCGCGATCGCCATGCCCCGACGCCGTCGAACAGCCCGGCGTCACCCAGGACGCGATGGATCTCGCGCCTGGCTGCGACCAGGGGGCCGGCCAGCAGTGCGGTGACCAGCGCGACGGCGCCGCAGGTGACCTGCCCGGCCAGGACGAGCGCGGTGGGGGCGCCGAGTTGGCGCACACCGGCGCCCGCGACGGCCACCGCGACGGCGGTCGCGGCGCCCGCAGCCAGCGCGGGGAGGTAGACAGCCAGGTGCTCGCCCAGCCCCACCCCCAGGACCCGGCGCATGAGCAGCAGGTAGAGCAGCAAGCGGACGACGCCGGCGAAGGCCACTGCCCCGGCGAGCGCCATGAGCCCGCGCCCGCGGGCGAGCGCGAGCAGGCCGGCGAGTCCGGCAAGATGGACGCTGACCAGTCCGAGCTTGGCGTCGAGCGCCGCCACCGCCTCGCACATCACCGCGGGAAACAGTGCCAGCACGCTGGCCACCGCCGCGACCACCACAAGGGGGACCAGTCGCGCCGCGACCGTCCACTGCGCGCCCAGCAGGACGTCAACGAGCTCCGGGGCCGCCACCGCGATACCCGCGCCCAGCGGCACGAGCAGGGCTGCGGCCACACGGGTCGCGCCGAGGTAAGCACGGCGCAGCTGCGCCCGGCGCTCCGCGGCGCGGGAGAAGGCCGGGAACAGCACGTCGGCCATGCCGAAGGCGGCCCGGTCGAGGGGCAGGTTGACGAGCAGCAGCGCGCGGTTGTACTGCCCCAGGTCGCTCACCCCGGCGACGGCGCCCACGACGAAGGTGTCCAGGCTGGCGGCGAGGAACTCTCCGAAGCTGATCACCGAGATCCGGCCGCCGAACGCGTACAGGCCGGTCAGCTCGCGGCGATCGAAGCGCGGCGCGACGGCATGGCGGGCGAGCGCGTAGGCCGCGGCGGCGGCCACCAGCGACTGGCCCAGCGACGCCGCGACCAGACTCCACACCCCGGCCCCCGCCAGGGCGAACCCGGCGCCCACGGCGAGGTAGCCGATCAGGTAGGAGGCCACGTCGACGACCGCCACCGCGCGGAAGCGCATCGAGCGGCGCAGCAGCCCCCGTGCGGTGACCCCCAGGCCGTTCACCAGCAGTGACAGCGCCAGCCAGCGGATCGGTGCCACGACCTGCGGGCTGAACACCCGCGCGGCGAGGGGCGCCGCGAGCGCCACGCTCATGGCGAACAGCGCGCCCAGCAGCACCGCGGAGGTGAAGCTGGTGCGGACCTCATCGCGGGACAGCGTCGGCCGCTGCACCACGGCGGAGCCGACGCCCATCTCGGCGAAGTAGCCGCCGAAGCGCAGGAACACCGCCGCCGCCGCCACCAGGCCGAAGTCGGCCGGCGACAGCAGGCGGCCCATCACCGCGCTGTAGCCGAGCTGGGCCAGCGTGCTGAGCGCGGTCGCCCCGTAGGTCCAGCGCAGGCCGGACACGGTGTCCCGGGTGAGGCTGGGAGCGGAGGCGCCCGCGCTCACCGGCGGCGCTCCGCGACGACCGCCTCGTAGGTCTCGAGCCAGTCGGGCAGCACGGCGGCGAGGCGGAAGTGGGTCCAGGCGTGCTCGTGGGCCGTCTTGGCGTTGACCGTGGACAGGGCCTCGTCGTCGAGCAGGCCCGCGACCGCGGCCGCCAGCGTCGCGGGGACCCCGACATCGGTGAGCACCCCGGCCCGGCCATCGTCGAGCACCCAGGGCACCGCCCCGCTGTGGCGCCCGGCGACCACCGGCAGGCCCTGGGCCATGGCTTCCACCACCACCAGGCCGAACGACTCCTCCAGCGACGGATGGACGAGCACGCTCGCCTGGGCCATGAGTTCGCGGACCCGCAGGGCGGGCACCGGGCCGGCGAACGTGACCGCGCCGGTGAGGCCGTTGCGGCTGGCCCAGCCGTGCGCGCCGCCGCCCACCCCGTGGTCGTCGCCAACCAGCGTCAAGCGCGCCTCGGGGTGGCTGCTGCGCAGGAGCGCGAAGGCCGACAGCAGGGTGGCCGTGTTCTTGCGCCGCGAGAAGCCGTCATTGATCGCGAGCAGCCGCGGCGGGCCTCCGCGCGCCGCCGGGGCGGCGAAGGCCTCGTCCTCCAGCGCGTTGGGGACCACCCGCGCCCGCCTGCCGGTCCAGCGGCGCAGAAGGTCGCCGAGGTAGGGCGAGGGTGCGGTGAGGTGTCGTGCGCGCAGGAGGGCGCGCGCCGCCATCCCGAGCCGCACGGCGCGGTAGGGGTCGGGCGACAGCCGCAGGATGGTGGGCGCCCAGTCGTGCAGGGTCACCAGGGTTGGGATGCCGGTGGCCAGCGCCGCGAGCGCGTACTCGTAGGTCCAGTGCGCGTGGACGAGGTCGGCCCCGGTGTCGCGCAGCGCGCGCCGCAGCCGCGCTCGCTCCACCGCGTAGGCGTCCCGGCCGCGGTGGTGCGCTCTGCGGGGCACGAGGTGGAGCCGCAGCGCGGGCCCGGTCAGCACCCGCTCCACCTGGATGGTCGGGTCGAGGCCCACCACGGACAGCTGTGCGCCGCCCGCCAGGAGGGCGCGCGCGAGCAGGGTCACGGGCGTGCCGCCCGAGCCGCCCGGCGGCAGCCTCTCCCCCTCCCCCGCGTCCAGCCAGGGACGCAGGCGGTCCACCTGCACCGGTCCCGCCAGTGCGACCCTCAACGCGGGCGCCTCGCCAGGGCGATGCCGTCCGCCACGACCGCCGCGGCGGCCGCCGGGGTGAGCGCGGCGGCGGTGCGCTCGGCGCCCGCGCGCAGGCGGTCCATGACTCCGGAGTCCGCGGCGCGGCACAGGATGGACAGCAGGTCGGCGGGGTCCCGGGGATCCATCACCAGCCCGTTGTCGCCGTGCTGGACGATGGTGCCCGCCGCGCCCGACAGGACCGACACCGCGACCGGCGTGCCGACCGACAGGGCCTCCACCACCACCCTGCCCACGAGGTCGTGCAGCGTGGGGAAGACGAGCAGGTCGGCGGCCCGCAGCAGCGCGGCGAGCGCCGCGCGATCGACCTGTCCCAGGAAGTCGACCGAGCCCTGCCCGCCGAGCTCGCGCGCCTGGCGTTCGAGCGCCGGCCGCTGCGGCCCCTCGCCCACGATCCACAGCGTGCAGGGCCCGACCTCCCGGCGATGGCGGCCGACGGCGTCGAGGAGCAGGTCGATGCCCTTGCGCGGGATGAGCTGGCCGGCGGCGAGGAAGACCGGGCCGGCGGCCCTCGGCGTCGAGACCACGCCGGCCGGGGTCTCGGCCTCGGGCTGCGCGAGGCCCGCAAGCCACCAGCCCTCGACGATCCGGTCCTCCCGCACGCCCAGCGTGTCGCCGAGGTAGCGCGTGGCGCCGGCGCCGTTGGCGACGAAGGCGTCCACGAAGCGGGCGACGGCCCGGCGGAACCACACCTTCACCCGTGCCCGGCCGGTGGCGCCGAGCAGCCCGAGATCCCCTTCGGCCAGCGCGACCACCCGGCGTCCGTACCGCACCTTGGACAGCACCGCGAACGCCGCGGTGAGGTTGAGCTCCTGCACCACCACCACGTCCTCGGGTGCGCGCAGCAAGTCCATGAGCAGCCGTGGGCTGACCCAGGTGACGGTGAGGGGGTACTCGCGCGAGTTCCCCGCCCGGCGCAGGATTATGACCCGCCCGTGGCGCCGCCGGCCTGCATGGCGACGCTCCGAACTCCTGCGCGACGTCGCCCGCTCGGCAGCGGGCGATGCCAGCCAGACCAGCGTCCGCGCCGGACCGTGCCGCTGGACGAACGCCTGGATGACCGAGGGCAGCGGCGGCTGCAGGTCGCCGAGCAGCCACAGCGTGCCCTGGCCGGTCGGCGCCAGGTGCGCGCCCCGCCGGACGCCCCCGGACGCCGCCGCGCGCCCGGACGCCGTCGCGCGCCGGGGCGGGCTGGCGCGGAGGCCACCGGCAGGTGGGACCGTCACGGTCAGCGCGGCCTCGCCCGGTCCGCCGGGCGGCGGACGGCGGTGGAGCGCGCGATGGCGAGGGCGTAGGCATGTTCCAGCGAGGCCACGGCGCCGCGCGGGGTGTGACGCTGCTCATAGACCCTGCGGGCGCGAGCGCCCGCCGCGTCCACCTCGGCGCCGTCGGCCAGGAGGGCCAGCCCGCGCGCCCATGCCGCCGCGTCACCGGGGGGCAGCAGCCAGCGGCGTCCGACAGGGGCGACGGTCTCGGCCAGGCCGCCGAGGTCCGCGGCGAGCACGGGCACGCCTGCCGCGAGGGCCTCGAGCACCGCCATGGGCTGTCCCTCGTACCAGCGCGAGGGGAACACCAGCGCGCGAGCGGCGAGCAGCAGATCGCGAACGCGCTCCGGCGGCTGGGCGCCGATCAGGCGGACCCTCGGCGGCGCCGCGCGCTCCAGGGCGCCTCGCTGCGGCCCGTCGCCCACGATCACGAGCTCGAGCTCGCGGTTGACGTCACCGTCGAGGTCGGGGGGATGGGCGCGGTGGCGCCAGGCCTCCAGCAGGATGTCCACCCCCTTCTCCGGCACGAGGCGTCCCACCCACAGCACCGTTCGCGACGCCGAGGGCGGGGTGCTGCGGGGCCCGGGGTCGGCCGTGGCGTTGGGCCGCACGAGGATCGCCGAGGACGGCAGCCCCGCGGCCACGAACGTGGCGCGGGCGAACTCGGTGAGGGCGAGGAACACCCGCACGTGCGCGGCCCAGGTCCCCGCGGCTCCGTGCAGGGCGATGTTCGACGCCGCGGCGGCGGACTGGAGCACGGATCCGCGGTAGCAGCGGTGGCGGACACCCTGCCAGGGCGACGCGCCGACGCAGTCGGTGCACGGCGCGCCGTCGCGGTACAGCAGGGCGTTGGCGCAGGCGAGGCGGTAGTTGTGCAGCGTGGTCACCACCGGCACCCCGGCCGCCGACAGGCCCGCCAGCACCGACGGCGACATCGCATACCAGGTGTTGTGCACGTGGGCCACGTCGGGGCGCAGGTCCCGCGCGACCCGCTCCGCGCTGCGCCGGGCGGCGGGGTTCCACGACGACAGCGCCAGCGCGCCCAGGCCGGCACGGGCCCCCGACGGGTTCTGGGCGGTCAGCGCCTGCACCTCGTGGCCCGCGGCGCGCAGCATGGCCGCCTCGGCTGCCACCACCGCGTCCTCCCCACCGGGCTGGCGGTAGCGCGTGTGCAGCTGCAGGACCCGCATCTAGCGCCCACCGGTGGCGGCGACCGCTGCGGGCGGCCCGAGCAGCGCGCGCCGCAACCGCGGGGTGACCGCGTCGGGTGCGTAGCAGGTGAGGTAACGGTGCCGCGCCGCCGCTCCCATCCGGCGCTCGAGGGCGGCGTCGGCGAACAGCTCGACCAGCGCCCCGGCGGCGGCATCCGGGTCCTCGAGGTCCCACAGCCGACCCTCGCGGCCGTCGCGCAGGAGCTCGGCGACCGCACCGACCGCCGGGGCGAACACCGGTCGGCCGCAGGCCATGGCCTCCACGAGCGCGAGGCCGAAGCTCTCCATCCGCGAGGCGTGGACGTAGACGCGGTGACCGGCGATCAACGGGGCGGCGGGCACCACCCTGCCGGCGAAGGTCACCGCCTCGGCGAGCCCCAGGCGCGCTGCCGTGCGCTCGAGTCGCTCGCGCTCCGGGCCGTCGCCCACCAGGGTCAGCCGCAGCGGGTACCCCGCCGCGTGCAGCCGCGACAGCACGTCGAGCAGGAAGGCGTGGTTCTTGCGCGGCTCCAGGGTGCCGATGGAGATCAGGTCCCCGCGCGTGCCGCGCTCGGACCCTGCCGCCGGCGCCGGCTCCTCCACCGCGTGGGCGATGACCACCGACGGCGCACGGAAGGCCGGGCCGGTGCGGTCGCGGAGGGCCCGCTCGCTGAAGCCGGACGGCAGGACCACGAGGTCCGCGCCACCCAGCATGTCGCGCTCCGCCCGCTCCAGTGACCGCTGGACCGGACCCCGCGGGGAGATGCCGTCGTTCTCGACGTGCTCGGCCAACTCAGAGACGTTGTAGTGCGCCACGGCCACCACGCGCACCCCTGCCGTGCGTTGTCGCACCGCGATCGCCGCCTGCGCCGCGAGCGGCTCCTGGGCGTAGAGAACGGCCGGGCGGCCCTGCGCCGCGCGCACGACCCACCGCGCGCGGCGGCGCAGCAGTGCCCGGAAGCCCATGCGCAGCCACACCAGCGACCACTCGCGGCTGAAGGGCGCGACCACCCGGCCGCCCAGCGTCACGATGCGGCGCAGGGTCTGGGGCCCGTCCCAGGGGTGCACCACGACCGTCGAGCTGCCCCAGGCCGCGGCGGCGCGCGCCACGCTGCCCAGGTGGCTCTGCACACCGGTGGGACCCTGTGCAGGCAGGGTCGTGACGAGTGCGAGCAGCGGGGCGTCCCCGGCCAGCGGCGCCGCCATCAGGTCGTCCGGCGCTCGCGGCGCCGGGGCGCCGGGAGGCCGACTGCGCGAGCGCGCGGCCGCAGGGCCAGCGCGCGGAGCGCGCGCCGCAGGTACGGGCTGGCCCAGTAGGCCGGCCAGGCGGGGCCAGCCCAGCGCCGCGCGAAGACCCGCCAGTCCGCCGGCGGCAGCACCTTGACCCCCCGCACGCGGCGCAGCTCCGCGGCCAGCCCCGGCGCGGGGGACGCGGTCGGGTTCTGCGGGCAGGTGCCCACGGTGCCCGGCGCCATCCACACCGAGCAGCCGGCGGCGCGGGCCCGCAGGCCGTAGTCGAAGTCGCCCAGCGCGTGCCGGTAGGCGGGGTCGAGGTTGCCGACCCGCTCCACCACGCCGCGCGGCAGCAGCACGCAGTTGCCGTGCATGGTCTCGACCTGGACCGGCTCGGGGGCCATGGGCACGAGGTCGAAGCGCAGCCGGCGCAGCCGGGAACGCCGTTGCACGCCGCCGTAGGTCAGGCCGCCGCCGAGCGGGTCGCGCACGGCGCCACCGACGATGGCGTTGCCGAAGCCGCGCCGTGCCAGCGCCGCGCGGGCGGCCAGCAGGGTCGCGAGGGCGTGGCGGTCCAACACGACGTCGTCGTTGAGCCACAGCAGAAGGTCGGGGTGCGTCTCGACAGCCGCGTCCATGGCCAGGCGCATGCCGCCGTTCCAGAAGCGCTGCCCGTCCCCGGTCAGCACGCGCACCTGGGGGAAGCCCACTGCCACCGCCCCGGGGGTCCCGTCGGTGCTGGCGTCGTCCAGCAGCACCACGTCGACGTCCACGTCGAGGCCGGCCTGGGCCGCGAGCGAGGCCAGACAGGAGAGGGTCTTCTCCCGGCGGTTGTGCGATGCGAGGACCGCGGTGAGCCGCTCAGCCATCGGTGACCGCCCGGGTGCGAGGTGAGGTCAGGAGCTGGAGGGCCAGCAGGACGACGTAGCGCGGGTTGTTCCACAGGTAGCGGCGCCACAGGCGGCGCGGCTCCTGGGCCAGGCGGTAGGCCCACTCCAGACCGGCGCGCTGCAGGCGCGGCGGCGCCTGGGGCACCACGCCGCTGAGCAGGTCGAACGCGGCGCCCACACCGAGCAGCGCCACGCCGGGCAGCGACGGCGCCACCCTGTCCATCCACAGCTCCTGCTTCGGCATGCCGATGCCCACCCACACCAGGTCCGCGCCGCTGGCGCGGATGTCGGCGAGGACCGCCTGCTCCTCCTCGGCGGTGAGCGCACGGAACGGCGGGGCGTGCCAGCCGACGATCTCCACCCCGGGGGCCAGCTCGTGCGCCGCGGCGCGCAGCCGTTCGAGGGTCGCCGGGGTGGCGCCGTACAGGTAGTGCTTCCAGCCGTGGGCGAGTCCGTGGGGCAGGGCGGCCCGCATCAGATCGGGCCCGTAGACCCGGTTCTGCTCGGGCCGCGCCAGGCGCCGCAGGGCCCACACCAGCGGCATGCCGTCCGGCGTGGCGATGTCGGCGCCACGCAGCGCGCGGGCGACGTCGGGATCACTGCGGGCGGTCATCAGCGAGTGGACGTTGCACACGGCCACCACGGTCGGCCGGTCGGCCGGGCGGGCGGCGAGCTTGACGAGCACCTCGTCGTAGCTGGTCAGCGAGATCGGCGTGCCAACCACCGGCACGCGGTGGGGCAGCGCATCGGGTAACGCATCGGGTAGCGCAGGTCTAGTAGCCATGAGCGGTCACACGCGCTCCCGCGCGCCGAGCCACCAGTCGATCGTGTCCGCCAGCCCCTCGCGGAAGCCGATCTCGGCGCGGAAACCAAAGGCCGCCGCCGCGCGCGAGGTGTCGAGCATCCGGCGGGGCTGGCCGTCGGGCTTCGACGTGTCCCAGCGCAGCTCACCGGAGAAGCCGGTGAGCTCGGCGATGAGGCTGACGAGGTCGCGGATGGTGATCTCGTGGCCCGCGCCCACGTTCACCGGCTCCGGGGCGTCGTAGTGCTCGGCCGCCAGCGCCACCGCGCGCGCGGCGTCGTCCACGTGGAGGAACTCCCGGCTGGCCGAGCCGGTGCCCCAGACCTCGACGGTCGCGTCGCCGCGCTCGGCGGCCTCGGAGAACTTGCGGATCAGCGCGGGGATGACATGGCTGGTCTCGAGGTCGAAGTTGTCGCGCGGCCCGTAGAGGTTGACCGGCAGCAGGAACACGCCGTTGAGCCCGTACTGCTCGCGGTAGCCCTGCAGCATCACCAGCAGCGACTTCTTCGCGATGCCGTACGGCGCGTTGGTCTCCTCGGGGTAGCCGTCCCACAGGCTGTCCTCACGGAACGGCACCGGGGTGAACTTCGGGTACGCACACACCGTGCCGACCTGGACGAACTTCTCCACGCCGCTGCGCCGCGCCGCTTCGATGAGGTGCAGCCCCATGGCCATGTTCGCGTAGAAGAAGCGCCCTGGGTTCGCGCGGTTCGCACCGATCCCCCCGACCTCCGCGGCCAGGTGGACGACCACCTCCGGCCGGGTGTCGGCCACGAGGCGGTCCACGGCGGCGCTGTCGGTGAGGTCGACCTCGCGCCGGCGCGGCGCCACCAGCTCCGCCGCCCCTGCGGCCAGCAGCCGGTCGCACACCCGCGCCCCGAGGAAGCCGGCGCCGCCGGTGACCAGTATGCGACGACCTTCGACCCCGGAGACGGCGCTCACGCGACCTGCCATTCGACCGTCTTGAGGCCGGCGTCGACCAGGGCGCGTTCCTGGCGGGCCAGCGCGAGGTCGGACGTGACCATCAGCTCCACCAGCTCGGCGAACGTCGTGCGGGGTTTCCACGACAGGACGCTGCGGGCCTTGCCCGCGTCGCCCTGCAGCAGGTCGACCTCGGCCGGGCGCAGATAACGCTCGTCGACGCCGACGTGGCGCTCCCAGTCCAGGTCGAGCAGCGCGAAGGTCCGCTCGCAGAACTCCCGGACCGTGTGGCGCTCGCCGGTGGCGATCACGTAGTCGTCGGCGCGGTTCTGCTGGAGCATCAGCCACATCGCTTCCACGAAGTCGCCGGCGAAGCCCCAGTCACGCTCGGCGTCGAGGTTGCCGAGGTAGAGCCGCTCCTGCAGGCCCAGCGCGATGCGGGTGGCGGCGCGGGTGATCTTGCGGGTGACGAACGTCTCGCCCCGCCGCGGCGACTCGTGGTTGAACAGGATCCCGTTCGAGGCGTGCAGCCCGTAGGCCTCGCGGTAGTTCACCGTCTGCCAGTAGCCGTACAGCTTCGCGACGCCGTAGGGGCTGCGCGGGTGGAACGGGGTGTCCTCGTCCTGCGGGACCGCGTGGACCTTGCCGTACATCTCCGACGAGGACGCCTGGTAGAAGCGCGGGGGCTCCTCGAGGGCACGGACGGCCTCCAGCAGCCGCAGCGTGCCCACCCCGGTGATGTCCGCCGAGTACACCGGGTTGTCGAACGAGACCGCCACGTGGGACTGCGCGCCGAGGTTGTAGACCTCGGCCGGCCGCACCTCGCTGAGCAGACGTCCCAGCGCGCCGGCGTCGGCCAGGTCGCCGTAGTGCAGGAACAGCCGCGATGCGGGCTCGTGGGTGTCCAGGTAGAGGTGGTCGATGCGCTCGGTGGAGAAGGTGGAGGACCGCCGGACCACACCGTGCACCTCGTAGCCCTTGGCCAGCAGGAGCTCGGTGAGGTAGGAGCCATCCTGGCCGGTGATCCCGGTGACGAGCGCGCGCAGCGGTGAGGTCATGGGTTCAACTCTCCGTGCTGGGTGATTTATACTTTTCGTTCTCCTTGACGCCAACCGCGAGCCAGCTGTTGCTGTCCGCTCCGGAACGGCCCGAGCCGTACTCGTACGCGGACAGCGTCGGGGAGTCGGAGCGGTTGTAGACGTAGCCGAGCAGCGGCGTGGAGATGAAGGCCAGGCGCTCGCGGATCTGCTCGAGCTGGGCCAGCTGGGTGCGGTGGTCCACCACCAGCACGAGTCCGCCGACCTGGCTGGCGATCACCGTGGTGTCGGCGACCGCGAGCAGCGGCGAGGAGTCCACCATCACCAGCTCCGCCTCGTCCTTGATGCGCTGCACCGCCTTGCGGAACTGCGGCGTGCGGAAGAAGCCACCGGCGTCGTCGACCCCGCCCCCGGCCGCCACCACGGGCAGCAGCCCGGGCGACACGGGCAGGTAGTGGACGCTGTCGTCCACGTCGAGATGCTGCAGGGCCAACTCCGTCAGCCCGGTGCGCTCCGCCAGCCCGAGCATGCGGGTCAGGCCCTTCGCGCGGATGTCGGCGTCGAGCAGGACCACGCGGCGCCCGTCGCGGCTGGCGGCCATCGCGAGCTGCAGCGCGGTGGTGGTCTTGCCGTCGCCGGGGGCGGCGCTGGTCACCAGCAGCGAGGACCCGCCCACCTGCTCCAGGGCGAACTCGATGGAGGCGAGCACGAACTGGTACGCCTCAGCGGTCGCGGGCTCCAGGGCGAGCTGCCCGGCCAGGGTTCCGCTGCCCGGGCTGCGGTAGTCGGGGATCTCGCCGAGCAGGGGCGCGCCGAGGATCTGGGCGGGATCGGCGCGCGTGGTGGTCACCCGTGTCCGGCCCGCCCGCCAATAGGCGAACGCGCCCCCGAGCCCGCCCGCCACCAGGCCCAGCCCGGCCGCGTTGCGCAGCGGCGCCGGCCCCGACGCCGCCTCCGGCGCGACCGCCTCCTCCGCCAGCTCCACCCCCGAGCCGAAGGCCGCGGCGTTCACCAGCAGCTCCTGTGCGCGGCTCTCCAGCTGGAGCAGCTGCGCGCTGACCTGCTGGATCTGGTTCTCCAGCACGCCGTTGCCGGGGGCTTGGGCGAGTTGCTCCTGGAGTGCGGCAACCTGGATCTCGTAGGCCTGCCGGGACGGCTCGAGCTGTGCCGCCGCCGCCGCCGCGCGCGCCGCCTCGGTGCGCGCGACCACCTGCTGGTAGCCCTCGGTCACGGCGTTCGCCAGCGCCGCCGCACCCTCGGCCGAGCCGGCGGTGGCGTGCACCTCCACCACGAATCCGCCCGCCATGGCGACCTCCGCGGTGATCCTGCTGGCCAGCCCGCTGGCGTCCGGGCCGTTGTCGAGGTTGCCCGCCGCTTGTTCGAGCACCGCGCGGGAGGTGAGCAGCTGGACCTGCTGCTGGGCGTAGTTCTCGCTGTCGATGGCCTCGCCGATGTCGCCGGAGAACACGTCGCTGTTGCGCGGGTCGGCGAGGAACAGGCGGGCGGATGCCTCATAGGTGGGGGCCTGGAGCAGCGACAAGCCGTAGCCGGCCAGCGCGCCCAGCACCGTCAGCGCGCCCACGACGATGCGGTAGCGCCACAGTGACGCCACGACCCCCGGCCCGTGGCGCCAGGCTTGCTCGTCCGACCGGGGGCCGGACCGCTGGTGACTCCCAGGAGAGGACACGCACGCACCTCGACAATTGGCAGCGGGCGCCGAGACGACGACGCGAGCCTGACGCTAGGTAGCGTCGGCTCGCGAGGGCCGCGACTTAACGTAGAGACGCCGGGCCGATTCGAAGTGGTACGGCCTATTTATTCTGTTTGCTACCCTGACTCAGACCGTGGCGCGGCGCCGTGTCAGGAGGAGCGCGCCACCCCCGGCCACGACCAGGCCGAAGCCGAGGGCCGCGCCGGTGCTGACCTGGATGCCCGTGTCGGCCAGGGCCGGCGAGGGCGACACCTGGGCCGCGGTGGACATCGGCGAGGAGGCGGACCGTCCGGCCGGCGGCAGAGGCTGCTGGCTCTGCGGCTGGTTGGGCAGCGCCGAGCCACCCGCGGCGGGGTCGACTTGGGCGAAGGCCGGGCCTCCCACCATCGTCAGGATCAGGACCAGTGCACCGATGACACCGCTGCGCCGCATGATTCGCTCCATCTCTCGTACCGAATATTGACACTCTGTGGTCAACTAGTACTCAGAGTAACGGAGGGAGAGATGCCGCGCAACACTTGGGGGGTATTGCCCCTCACCCGAAGGTGACCAGCGGCGCCCGCAGCCGGGAGCGGAGCCGCTGCCATGCGGTGCGCTCCTCGCGCACCGGGGCGAAGGCCACCCCGGCCGAGAACGTGCCCTCGATCTCGCCGTCGTAGCGCACCACGCCCGCGTCCACCTGCAACCTCTCGTCGGCCATGGTGACCTGCATGCCCGGCGGGATGCGGATCTCCAGGCGCAGCCGGGCCAGGCGGATCGCCGCCTGGCTCTGCACCGTGAGCTGGTAGCGGCCGCCCTCGCCCGCAGCCGTCCAGCCGCCTGGACGCACCACCTCGTAGGCGAGCGTGCGGGCCGCTCCGGGAGCGAGCTCCTCGTAGGTCTCCACCACGGGGTGGCCCAGCTCGGTCTGCAACTCACCCTCGCCCGCGGCGCCGTCGGCGGCGAAGCCGGCGAGCTCGGCGTCCGACGCCAGGTAGGCGCCCACGTACAGCTCGTTCTCGCCCGCCACCACCCGGGGCGTATTCGGCCCGATGACGTAGGGGGGCTGCCCGCTCGACGGCGCAGTGTTCACCAGCCGCAGGGTGGCCGAGGCGCGGGCGAGACCGTCGGGTTCGAGCGTCACCGCGTAGTCCAGGTCGCGGTCCAGGTAGTAGTCGACCTTGCTGCCCGAGGCGCCGGTCAGGAACGCGGAGAAGTAGTCGCCTGATGGGTTGAGCAGCGCGCCGGCCAGCCCCGCGCCCTCGAAGGCCGCCTGGACCTCGGGATCGGTCGCGTGCACCAGCACGTGGCCCCGTCCGGCCGCGCCGCCGAGGGACTGCAACGCGTGCAAGGCCGACGAGTCGTCCAGTTCGCCCCCACCGCCGAGCCCGTCGCCGCCGAGCCCGCTGTTGATGAAGCCGGCGAGGGCAGCGGCGGCCACGTCGCCGAGCAGGCGCTTGCGCTCCTCGGGGTCGGTGAGGACCGCGTAGGCCTCGTTGGTGACGAACGGCACGACCGTGTCCGCGTCCACCGTGCCCACCCCCGGCACGTCGGTGGGTCCCGCCAGCTCCAGCAGCGCGGCCAGCGCGAAGGGGTCCGCGGAGATCGTGCCGTCCAGCGGCTCGCCGTAGGTCGCCTCCCACAGCCGCTCCAGCGCCCGCCCCGTCGACGGGAAGTCCGGCGACAAGTTGAGGTTCTGCCAGTAGCCGGTGCCGCCGAACGCGCCGTAGCGGTCGAGGAAGTCGGGGTTGGGCGGCTCCACGGTGTCCGGTGGCGCAACCGGAAGGTCCTGGATCGCGGCGAACTCGCGGAACGAGAAGCGCCCGCGGTCCAGGGTGAGGATCGAGAAGGCCCCGATGAAGCCGGTGCTGCCCCGCAGCTCGGCGGGCTGGGCGGCGGCGAAGAAGTAGCGGCGGGGGCCGTCCGCGCCGAGGAACGCGGGCAGCGCGGCGACCAGGGGCTCGGCGGCCGCCAGCGCACGGCGCGCGTCGTCGAGCTGGACGGTGAGCTGCCGCCGCGCGTCGGCCACCTGGCCGAGCAGTCCCTGCGCGGGGGTGGCCGCGACGGTGGCGCTCGCGTCGGCGAGCAGCCCGCGCGCCTCACTCAGCGGCGGGCCAAGGGCGGCCAGCGCGGCCACGGGCAGGGCGCCGTCGGCGGGCGCGAGCGCCTGCACGCCGCCGGGCAGGGCGACCACCGCGCCGGTGGCGGTGCGCCCCGCCTCGGCCACCAGCGCGCCCGCGTCGGCCAGCCCGACGGCGGTGCGCAGGTTCTCCCCGGCCACGGGCAGCACCCTCGCGGCGCGCAGCAGCGGGTTGCGCAGCCGCCGCCCGGCGCTGCGAAAGGCGCTCCGGGCCTCGACGAAGGCGGCCTCGGCGGCCTCGACATCGGCATCCCGGACCGCCGCCACGCCGAGCTCTGCGGCGGCGCGCCCGGCCTGGAGATCGTCGCGGGCGGCGACCAGCCCGACGGCGGCGGCCGCGGCGAGGCCGGCGCCCACCAGCGCCAGCGCCAGCGCGGCGAGACCGAGGCGGCGGCGGGTGCGCCCGCGCTCGGCCTCGCCCATGCGCCGGCGCCCGCTACGCCGCGAAGGAGGAGTCGACCGCGGACAGCGCGTCGAGCAGTGGGCGGGCGTCGTCGAGGTTGCTGGTGACGGCCTTGACGTCCCCCGACACCCGGATGCGCCGCAGCATCATCGCAAAGGCGATGTCGAGCTCTCCGCGCAGCAGCTGGACCCAACGGGGGTAGGCCGCGGCGATCGTCAGGCGCGGCGCCTGGGAACCGAAGGGCAGCGGGCTGACGTCGGCGCCGTCGCCGTCGGGGGCGATGGCGACGTCGTAGCGCTGGGCTTCCGTGAGCGCCCCGCCCGGCTCGACCTCGAAGCGGTAGACGCCCTCCAGAGAACGCGCCATCGAGCCGGCCCGCGGATCGGCCTCCAGCTGAGCGCAGAACTCGTCGATCCACTCCGAGCTGGGGAACAGGGGCACCGCTGGACCTCTCCGTCGTGGCCTGGGACGGGACAACGGTAACCCGGCGTAGCCTCGGCTCCCCCGAAGCGAGAGGACCCCATGGACGAGTTCGCCGGTAGCCACGTCGTCGTGCTCGGCGGCGCCGGCTTCCTCGGTTCGCACCTGTGCGAACGGCTGGTCCGCGCCGGCGCGCGCGTCACCGCCATCGACAACTTCCTCACCGGCGACCCGGACAACGTGGCGCACCTGGTGGGCGGCGGGGCGTTCCGCCTGATCGCCTACGACGTGACCGACTACCTGCACGTCCCCGGCCCGGTCGACCACATCCTGCACTTCGCCTCCCCCGCGTCGCCTGTGGACTATCTTCGGCACCCGATCCAGACGCTGAAGGTCGGCTCGCTGGGAACCCACAAGGCGCTCGGCCTGGCCAGGGTGAAGGGCTCCCGGTTCCTGCTCGCCTCCACCAGCGAGGTCTACGGTGACCCCCTGGTGAACCCCCAGCCCGAGGGCTACTGGGGCAACGTGAACCCCATCGGCCCCCGCGGCGTCTACGACGAGGCCAAACGCTTCGCCGAGGCCCTCACCCTCGCCTACCACCGCGAACACGGCATCGACGTCCGCATCGCAAGGATCTTCAACTCGATCCTCGCGGACGAGCAGGTGCTCTATGACGACGGGTCCGAGTTGCGCCGCGAACCGATCGGGGCCCTCGCCGCGCGGGTCGGGGATCGCGCTGACCTCTTCGGCTACCAGGTGCCGGCGTTCGACGGCGCCGGCCGCGTGAGTGCAGCCGAGACCATCGCCCTCGAGGGCCACCCGACGACGGCTCGCTGCTTCGAGGTGCGGACACGCTACGGCCGCTCGGTGCGTGTGACCGGCGATCACAGCTTGTTCGTGGAGGGCCCGGACGGCAAACCCCAGCCTCGGCCGGTCACGGACCTGTTGGTCGGCGACCGTATCGCGATCGCGAGCCGGATCGAGGTGCCCGAGCGGGACCGCACCGAGGTCCGCACGGTCGATGTCTGGCGCGAGCTCGGCGGCGACCCATGGGACCTCGTCGTCTGCGCACCGGGGCTCGGCCAGGTCGCGTGGGCGCACCGCCACGAGATGGTCGGCGTGCTTGCCGCGCGGAGCGGCGGGTCGCGGCAGTCGACGTGGGGCACCGTCGTGCGCTACCGGCGTGGTGACATGCTCCCCCTCGGTGCGATGCAGCGGCTGGGCATCGCGATCCCCGGCGAGGCCGCGGTGCGCATCGCAGGCCGCAGGGCGCTGCTGCCCGAACGGATCGCGGTCACCGACGAACTGCTGTGGCTGCTGGGCTTGTACGTCGCTGAGGGGTGCGGGCACCGCAGCGAGGGGAACGCGTTTCTGACCCTGAGCGCCGACACCGCGCTGCTGGCCCGCGCTCGGAAGGTGATCGAACGGGATCTCGGACTGCACGTCGTCGAGGTCGACGGCTCGCCCGAGCGATCCGCCAGGCTGTTCATGCACGGCGTGCTGCTGCTCGAGCTGATGGACCACCTCGGCTTCACCGCCGGCGACAAGCGCATCCCGGGCTGGGTCCTGGGGCTGCCGCTGTCGCGCCTCAAGTGGTTCCTGGAGGGCTACCGCGAGGGGGACGGCGTGCACTCCGGGGCGAAGCTGGCACGTGGGGAACGGCACGAGTTCAGCACGACCTCCACGGCGCTGAAGGACGACCTCATCGTCGCCCTGGCCCGCTTCGGGCTCCTCGCGTCGGTCGGGCGCTACTCGACGACCTTCAAGCAGCGGACCGGAGAACGCCGCTACCCCTTCTGGCGCCTTACCCTGCCCTGGGTGTCGCCGTGGAGCCCCCTGGAGTGGGACGGGGGGGTGAAGCAGCGACTCCAGGTGCGACGAACGGGCGATCTCGTGTGGGCAGCCGTCAGGGAGATCACGGAGGTGCCGACCACGCCCCTGGTCTACGACTTCTGCGTTCCGGGCCGCGAGAACTTCGTGGCTGGTACCGGCGTGATGGCAAAGAACACGTTCGGCGAGAGAATGCGGGTGGATGATGGGCGGGCGGTGCCGGCGTTCTTCTCTGCGGCGCTGCGGGGCGCGCCGCTGCCGATCCAGGGCGACGGCACCCAGACGCGCTCGCTGTGCTATGTCGACGATGAGGTGGAGGGGCTGCTGCGGCTGCAGCTGTCCGACCACGTGGGGCCGATGAACATCGGCAATCCGCAGGAAGTGACCATCCTCGAGCTCGCCCAGGCGGTCCAGAACGCGGTCGGGCGGCACCCCGGGCTGACCTTCTCCCCCGCCGCCGTCGACGACCCCAAGGTGCGCCGACCCGACACCACCCTGGCCGAGACGGTGCTTGGCTGGAAGGCCCAGGTGCCGCTGGCCGAGGGGCTGGCCCGCACCGCCGGCTGGTTCCGGTCCCGGCTCGCACCGGGCTAGGGTCGGGCTAGGGT
>Ga0136615_10000033_pt1 | contig 47224 bp, 41 predicted proteins | sample AntDrymUQ2882206_2_FD_106647 | JGI IMG/M metagenome (GOLD analysis project Ga0136615, IMG submission 106647) | Polar desert sand microbial communities from Dry Valleys, Antarctica - metaG UQ288 (22.06) | ecosystem: Environmental > Terrestrial > Soil > Desert | place: Antarctica: Dry Valley... | reverse complement strand
GCCTGATAGAACGACGGCCGGGAGAACCCGAACGCCGCCGCCGCCCCGCTGACCGTGCCGCCCTCGACACGGGCGCGGCGGACCATCTCATACTTGACCTGCACCAGGTCGCGGGCGTCGAAGAACTCCGCCGCGACAAACGCCTCGTCGACCACCGCGTCGGGTCGCGGGTTCAAGCTGCGCTCGGCGCGCAGCGCCTCGACCTTCGCGTCCCGCGCGGCTCGCCTGACCACCCTCGCCCCTCAGATAGAACCACAGCGATGTAAGACTAATTATGCCGAGGTCAGCCGCTGTGTCAAGCATCTCCCACCAAGACCGGTCAGCGTGACCCGCCAGAACTGGCAGAACCAGCCGATCGCGACTGCCGCCGTCAGCCCGCCTCACCAGGCTGACGGCGGAATCCGCCTTACAGTCACGGCGAAGTTGACCTTACACATCCCCGGCTGTGACCCGCTCGATCAAGCCCGCCAACTCGACCAGGTCCTCCACACGGAACGCGCACCGCCCAGCCGCGACCGCCACGAACACGTCCGGCTCGACCGCGTCGGTCCACGCCACCGGCAGCGACCGCTGCGTCCCCTCCCCGTCGAGGAACAACACCCGGTCCTCGCCCCAGTTCTGGCGCACCGCGACGAACACGAACTCCCGGCCGAACCACGGATGGAACCGGTGCGTCACCCGAACGGTTCGCCCTCGATCAGCGGGATCGGGCGTAGTCGACGGGTTGGTCCAAAGACGTGGTGGAGAACCTGGTCGGCTACGCCACCACCGACCTGGTGGTCCCAGCCTGCGACGTCCGGGCGTCGCTGGCGCAGGCCAACGCCGCTGCCGCGGCGTGGTGTGACCAGGTCAACAGCGTGCAGCACTCAGAGATCGCCGCGGTGCCCGCGGTGCGGCTGGAGTCCGAGCTGGGCGCGTTGCGGCCGCTGCCCTCGCTGCGCGCCGCGATCCAGCGTGGGCCAGGCCCGCAAGGTCGACCGGCTCGCCACCGTCCGCTTCGGACCGGCGCGCTATTCGGCGCCCGCGCGGCTGATCGACGCGCAGGTGCGGGTGTCGGTCGCCGCCGAGCTGGTGCTGATCGACCACGACGACGACCGCGTCGCCGAGCATCCGCTGATCGCCCCCGGGGAGGTGTCCATCGTCGATGACCACTACGGCGGCCCGCGCACCCCGCCGCGGCGGTCACCGCCGCGCTCCAACGGGCGCCCTGCGGCAGCCGCTCCGCCCAGCCGCGGATCAGGATCGCCTGGCGGAGCGAGGCAGCCGCTCCTTTGGCAGTCGTCGCGACCACGAGGATGCAGAAGGAGCGCCCAGCCGGACCGGGTTCCACGCACAGGGGTTCTTCGGGGTCGTGAGCGGTTGGGCTGCCGGGACAGAGCCCGCACATGCTGGGCCTTGCGTGCTACTCGGAGACGAGGCGGTCGCTGACCCAGTCCGCCAGATCATCCTCCGCGACCGAGCCTTGCGCGATCGCGAGCATGACCGCGAAGGTCTCTTGGCCGTCGGTGTCCTTGTCTGCCGTTGGCGGCTGCCAGCGGAACCCGTTGCGGTGCGCGAACAGGATGGCGGTCAGCAGCGCCGCCCGCTTATTGCCGTCAGGCAGCGGGTGGTTGCGCACCAAGCGGGACAGCAGCACCGCCACCTTCGCGGGCAGGGTGGGGTAGAACTCCACGCTGGCGAACTCCGCACGCGGCGAGTTGATCGCTGACTCCGCCAGGTCCACACGGGACAGCCGCAGCACGGTCAGGGTGTCCAAGCCCAGCTGTTCCGCAGCGACTGCGAAGTACTCGTCCAGGTCGACGTACCGGGTCACGAATCGGCGAGCCGACGCAAGGCCGCAGCATTGTCTTCCACTGCCTCAGCCAGCTGCGCGCGGAACTCCGGGTCCTGGCGCTTCGCCTCGATCCGGTCGACCAGCGCCCGTCGGATCTCCTCGGTGACCGTGACGCCCTCCACCCGCGCCAAGGCTTCCACGTCGGCCGCCTGCTCCCGCGGCAGCCGCAACGTCATATTCTTGGTGTCCACCATAACCCATCGCCCTCTCGCTGGATACCGAGACACCAAGGTATCAGAACCATTCTTCTCTGTCCGCTCGGCAACGACGTGGGTCGTTCCAGCAAGGCTGGCGACCGGCCGTACCCCCGGAGGGGTGCGGGGAGGTGCTGTGGTGTGCTGCGCTGACGAATGTAAACGCGATGCAAAAACCGCCGACGCTGACCCGTGCCGCGGCAGTTCCAGGGCCGGATCGAGGACCGGTGCCTGCCAACGGCCTAGGCCGCGAGCTTGACCTTCACCCGTTCAGGTAGGCGCGGCATCCCGATCGGGGGACGAACGATCCCTCCGAATAGGGCTCCTACCAGCAGAAACGCCTCCCGAGGGAGGCGTCCGGCGGATCTGACGGGATTTGAACCCGCGACCTTCACCTTGACAGGGTTCTCGCGAACCGGCTCTGACCTGCGCTTCTCCCTGGCCGGACGTAACCGGAGCGCAAAAAGCACCCTGGTGCACCGCAGGGAATCTGGTTGTACACAGGCCCAACCGACGCCAACCGCAGCTGGCCTACGCTGCCGCGCATGCCGATGAAGGTCAGCGAGGTCATCAAGCTGCTCGAACACGACGGCTGGACCCTCAAGCGGACCTCCGGCTCCCACCGGCACTACTCCCACCCCAGCAAGCCCGGACTCGTCACCGTGGCCGGGAAGCCGAGCGCCACCTTGAAGTCCGGGACCGAGGCGAGCATCCTCAAGCAGGCCGGGCTACGAAAGGAGCAGCCGTGAGAGGCTACGTGGTCGTCTTCGAAGGCGACGACGCCTCGGGGTACTCGGCCTACTCGCCCGGCCTCCCCGGGGTCATCGCTGCGGCCGACACCCGCGACGACGCCGAGCAGCTCATGCGCGAGGCCATGGCCGAGCACATCGCCGTCCTGCGCGCGGCCGGCGAGCCCGTCCCCGAGCCTGCGGACGCAGCAGACGTGAGCATCGTCAACCCTGCCGCCTGAGCGCTGCTCGCCCGTCGGTCGTTCGCCGGTGGAGCACGTTCCTCGCCGCTCACCCGGCCAGTCAGCACGCCTGCGGCTGGGAGAACTCGCCGTTCACCTTCCGCCGGAGGACGGGGGCGCGCCGCCAGCTCAAGGTAGGAGCGCTGAGATGATGATGGCGGCCGTACCGGTAGTCGCCGCGAGGATTGACCAGCCGACTCGGATGTGCTTTCACCAGCAGATGCGCGCGGTGATCACGACCTGGCGGCACAACTCCTGCAACTCCTCATCCGATGTCTGCCGCGTGAGGTGCACGGCAAGATCCTCCCGCCGCCAGCGACGCAGGTGTCCGAAGTAGATCGTGTTGCCCGCAGCCTCGCGTCGAGCGGCACGACCCCGGAGGCTGGGCACCGCGACCGAGATCGCAAGCACGAGAGCGAGGATGATCAGCACGACACCAACCCGGTAGTAGGTCAGTGGTGGGCCAACGAGCCGCCCGAGCGGTGGGTTGGCCTGGGACGCCGCAATGAGTCCTCCTGCGACGGCGATCTGCACGACTAACCTCGTTCGCAATGCAATCTACAGCCAGTGAACACGTCGGTGGCGGGCGAGGTGAACCCTACGATGCCCGATCCTCACCGCTGTGGTCACAGCGTTGCTGATAGTGATCCCTCGCGTTGATCCGGTCCAGAACGGCGCGTGCCACGCGAGCATCGAAGAGTGAACCGACCCGCTGCTGGCCCAGTCCGCCAGCGACCGCTCCAATGCGCCGCCTACGAACTCATCCTCGACGGCGACTCCTACCGCCGTCGCCAAGAGCCCCGTACCCCGAGACGAACCGAAGGCGTGACGCTTCATCCCGCCCGAACCGGCACGGCTTCGTCTGCCAAGCCTGCCACCCCTCCGTCAACGTCGCCTGTCCACCGGGGAGAACGGTGGACATCGAGACTGCGTGCGGGTCCTGCTCCCGGGCCCCTACCGGCGAGCTCCCAGCCAGGCAGCCGAGTGCGTCAGGAGCCGGACCTCGAACCCCTGGCATTCCTGAGTGACGAGCTCGTGACGAATCCGTGACAGGTACTTCGTACGTTCGCTGGACGCACGAATCACGGAGCCCAGCCGGAGGAGACCCACCGTGGCCGTCCAGGTGTCGTTCCCAGGGGTCTACATAGAGGAACGGCCGTCCGGCGCGCGTCCCATCTCAGGGGTGCCGACGGCCATCGCCGCCTTCGTCGGCTATACCGGCCGGGGCCGAGACCACCACGCGACGCGCATCGACAGCTTCGGCGACTTCGAGCGCGGCTTCGGCGGGCTCGACGCCGACAGTCTCCTGTCCTACTCGGTGCGCCACTTCTACGACAACGGCGGAGGCGCGGCCTACGTCGTGCGCGTCCCCAAGTCGGACTCGGTGGCGGCGGCTCTGGCGCTGGAGGACGGCACCGACGCGGGGGCGCAGGCAGCGCTGACCGTGACGGCACTGTCGCGCGGGGCCTGGGCCAACGACGTCATTGTCGACATCGACCACGCCGTCCCCGCCGGCGATGCCGCGGCGTTCAACCTCAGCATCACCGACCTCGCCACCGGCGCGCTCGAGCGCTTCGCGAACGTCACGCTCGACGACACCCGCAGCACCTTCGTCACCGCAGTCGTCAACGACCCCGCCCGCGGGTCGCAGATGGTCGCCGTCGAGGCCGACACGGCCGCCGGCCGTCCCGCGCAGACCGGCCTCGTCGGGGGCGACATCACCATCGCCGACGTCACCGGGCTGGACGCGGCAAGCGAGCACCGCATCCGCGTGGAGCTGGACGTTCCCGCCGCCACCTCGGTCGACGTCACCGTGTTCGCGGCGGGCGACCCCAAGCCGTCGTCGGTCCCCGGCCTGTGCGCGGTGATCGAGCAGCGCGTGAACGCCGCGCTCGGCGCGGCGATCGACGGGGCGAGGGTGCGCTGCCTGCCGTCGCACACGGGTCTCGGCGTCCGCCTGGTGCCCGATGTCGACCGCGGGCTGCTGCCCGACGCGGTCGACGCCGTCGTCGATGTCGTCGACCCCGGCACGAACTCCGTCGTCGACACGCTCAAGCTGGGTGCGGACCGCGTGAGCAGCAACGTCGGCCACTACCGCCTGGGGCTCGGCCGCGACGTCGGCGCCTCCACCGGCGCCGTCGAGGGCGAGGACGGCACCACGTTGCCCGGCACCGCCGACCTGCAGGGCTCAGAGGCGGCCGGCACCGGCCTGCACGGGCTGGATCGCGTCGACCTGTTCAACCTGCTCGTCATCCCCGAGGCGACCCGCGCCGCACCGGGTGACCCCAACGCCCGCGACACGGGGGTCGACCACGTGGCGCTCTACACCTCGGCCATCCAGTACTGCGCGAGCCGTCGCGCCTTCCTCATCGTGGACCCACCGCCGGATGTCGGCCGCGTCGACGCCGCGGTCGACTGGGTCACCGGCGAACTCGCCCTGGTCGGGCCGAACGCCGCCGCCTACTTCCCGCGCATCCGCGTCCCCGACCCGCTCGACGACTTCACGCTGCGGGCCTTCCCACCCTCGGGCGCGATCGCGGGGCTCATGGCCCGCATCGACGGCCAGCGTGGCGTGTGGAAGGCACCGGCGGGGACGGAGGCGGGGATCGCCGGCGTGCGCCAGCTCACCCTCACCCTCACCGACGCCGAGAACGGGATCCTCAACCCCCTCGGGCTCAACTGCCTGCGCACCTTCCCGGTGCACGGCCACGTTGCCTGGGGCGCGCGCACCAACGAGGGCGCCGATGCGGCCGCGTCGCAGTGGAAGTACGTACCGGTCCGCCGGCTCGCGCTGATGATCGAGGAGTCGGTGTACCGCGGCACCACCTGGGCCGTCTTCGAGCCCAACGACGACCAGCTCCGCGGCCTGCTGCGGCTCAACCTCACGGCGTTCATGCACGGGCTGTTCCGGCAGGGCGCGTTCCAGGGCGCCACACCGCGGGAGGCGTACCTCGTCAAGTGCGACCGCGAGACCACGACCCAGGCCGACGTCGACCGGGGGATCGTCAACGTCCTCATCGGCTTCGCGCCCCTCAAGCCCGCCGAGTTCGTGGTCATCCGCATCCAGCAGCTCGCGGGCCAGGCACAGGCGGGCTAGGCACAGGCGACACGACCGCACGGGACATCCGAGGAGCCGAGCAATGGCGCAGTTCACCGTGAACACCCAGCGCTTCGATCCGTACAAGAACTTCAAGTTCCAGGTGCTCTGGGACGGCGCGGTGGTGGCCGGGGCATCGAAGGTCAGCGCGCTGAAGCGCACCACCGAGGTGGTCAAGCACCGCGAGGGCGGGGATCCGTCGTCGTCGCGCAAGTCGCCCGGCCGCACGGAGTACGAGCCGATCACCATCGAGCGCGGCCTCACCCACGACCTCGGCTTCGCCCAGTGGGCCAACAAGGTGCACCTGCTCGGCGCGGGGCTCGGCAGCCAGATGTCGCTCGAGGACTTCCGCAAGGACCTGATCCTCAACGTGCTCAACGAGGCCGGGCAGATCGCCCTCGCGTACAAGATCTACCGCGCCTGGCCGTCGGAGTACCAGGCGGTCGCCGACCTCGATGGCAACGCCAACGCCGTCGCGATCGAGATGCTCAAGCTGGAGTACGAGGGCTTCGAACTCGACGAGGACGAAACCGAGCCGACCGAGCCCAGCTTCACCCGGCCCTGAGCATGGCCGCCGACGCCGCCGAACTCGTCGCCGCGTGGGCGGCCGCGGCGTCCCGGCCCAGCGGCGCGCGGGTCGCGTCCCTGGTCGCGACACTGGCCCGGCCGTCGTCTGGCCAGAGGCCCGGCGACCTCACGATGGCGGGGTGGGACGGCGCGCTGCTCGACGTGCTCGCCGCCGCGGCGCCCGCCACACGCCTCGACGGGATCGCGACCTGCCCGTCCTGCGGCCAGCGGCTGGACGTGAGTCTTGCGCCACCACCGCCGCCTGCTGTCGGGCCTGTGTTCGCCGCTGCCGGGCCTGAGGCGACCGGGCCTGGGGCCCCCGCCGCTGCCGGGCCTGAGGCGACCGGGCCTGGGGCTGTGGCCGGCGCCGCTGGCGGGCCCGGGGCAACCGGGGCCGCGGCCGCCGCCGCGCCGATCGTGGTGGCGGTCGGCGCGGGGGCGGCGCATGGCCTGGTCGTGACCGCACGGGTGCCGACCCTCGCGGACCTGGACGCGGCCCTCGCCGCTGCGCTGGACCCGCCCGCGGCGGTGGCCGTGCTGGTGGATCGCGTGGTAGTCGAGGTGTCCGACGCGGGCGGCCCGGCGCTGCACGGGGAGGCGCGGGCGGCGCTGCTGGCCGACGACGCACTGCTGGCCGCGCTCGACACCGCCATCGCCGAGGCGGAGCCCGCGGCGGTGGACCCCGTCGAGCTCGACTGCCCGGACTGCGGGCACCGCTGGTCCGCCCATGTCGCGCTGGACAGCTTCGCCTGGGCGGCGGCCGAGCGCGCCGCAGGCGCCCTGCTCGACGACGTCCACCGGCTCGCCGGGGCGTACGGCTGGACTCACGACGCCGTGCTCGCGCTGCCAGCCCCCGTCCGCCGCCACTACCTGGAGCGGGTCGGATGACCACGTTGGCGATGCCCGCTGCCGTCCGCCGCCCCTACCTGGAGCGGGTCGGGTGAGCGCGCCGTCGCCTACTCCGGCGTTGGTGGCGCTGCTGCGCCGGCGTGCCGGGCTGGTGGCACTGGTGCGGCCGCGGCCGCGGTCGCGCTTCGAGGATGAACCGCCGGGCGAGCTGCGGGTCATCGACGAGGAGCGCACGGCCCCAGGCCCGCTCCCGCAGGCCGTCGCGGCGCCGGCTGCGATCCTCGCAGCCCCCGCATCCGAGCCAACGGCGACGGCGCCGCGCCCTGCCGGGCAAAGCCCGCCCGTGAAGCGGCGTGGCGAGGATCGCGCCGGCGATCGGAGATCGCCGGCCTCCCCGACGGTGACGGCTGTCGCGCCGGGGGATCCGGGCATGGCGGCACCGTCCGCGCAGCCTGGCCGGCCGCGCCGGGCCGGCGGCGAGCGGGAGGACGCCGGCGGGGATCCGCGGGAGCGTGGCGCCGCAGCCGCGCGTGAGGCGCCCGTGCCGCTGCCGGCGCCGGTTGCGGTGAGGGCAGCGGTGGCGGCCGAGTCGGCCCGGCCGGCGGTGCCGCCCGCCGCACGTACCCGCGCCGCCACGCAGGTCCCGCCCGAGCAGCGCACGGTCGCTGCGGGCAGGCCCGCCACCCGACGCGAGGCGGAGCGGCACACGACTGCCGGTCTGGCGCAGGTCGTCGAGGTGCACATCGGCCGGCTCGTCGTCGACGCACGGCCCAGCGAGCCCGTCGAGGCGCGTCGCCGCCGCCAGGGCGACCGCAGCCGCGTGGCGCGGCCCGGCCCCGACCTGGAGGCCTACCTCGCGGGTCACGATGTGGGCGGTCCGGCTGCGGAGGGTCGGCGATGAGCGACGGGTTCGGGCTGGCGGGGGTCAGCGCGGTGCTGCGGCGCCGGGTGCTCGACGCGTTCGCCGCGGCCGATGTCGCGGGGGCCATCGGGCTCGCGCCCGTCACGGTCATGCCGCCGGACCGGGTCGTCCAGGACGACGAGCCCACCGGGGTCAATCTCTACCTGCACCAGGTCACCCCCAACCCGGGCTGGCGCAACCGCGGTCTGCCGACGTTCTCGACCGGCGGGGAGCGGGTCGGCTCGCCACCGCTCGCGCTCGACCTGCACTACCTGCTCACCGCCTACGGCGCCGAGCCGTACCACGCCGAGGTCCTGCTGGGCCACGCCATGCTCGCCCTTCACGAGCTCGGCGTGCTCGGCCCCGCCGAGATCGCCGCCGCGCTGGCGGCCGGCCCGCCGCCCCCCGACCCCGACCTGCCCGACCCGGTGCGCGCCTCCGGCCTCGCGGACCAGGCCGCGTCACTGACCGTCACGCTCGAGGCGATGGATCCCGAGGCGTCGTCGCGGCTGTGGTCGGCGATGCAGGCGCGCTACCGCATGACCGCCGCCTACCTCGTCACGGTCGCGCTGCTGGAGTCGCCGACGATCCCCGGCCCCACCCTGCCGGTGCGCGCCGTGGAAGCGGTCGCTTTGCCGCTGGAGCGGCCCGTCGTGCACCGGGTCGAGGACGCCGCCGACCCCAACGCGCCGCTGCTCGCCACCGCGACCCTCGCGATCGTGGGCGAGCGGCTCGTGGCCGCCTCAGGCGTCACGGTCCGTGTCGACGCCCAGGAAGTGACACCGGCCGTCGGCGACCGGTCCTATGGGCGGATCACACTGCCGCTCGCGGCGCTGCCCACGCCGCTGCACGTCGGCGTCCACGCCCTGCAGGTCGTCCACACGGTGGACCTCGGCGACCCGCCGGTGGCCCACGACGCCCTGGAGTCGGAGGCGGTCGCGTTCCTGCTGCGTCCGCAGATCAACGCACTGGTGCGGACCAATGACACCGTGGGCCAGGTGGACGGCATCGAGCGCGCCGACGGCACGCTGCGGGTCACGCTCGACCTCCCGGTCACCGCCAGTCAGCGCGTCCGGGTCCTGCTCCGTCATCTCACCAGCGGCGAGAACGCGACGCTCGCCGTCGCGCGCGGCAACGGCGTCGTCGCCCCCGCCACAGAGGCCGACGAGGTCGCCGTCGCCTACACCGGCCTGCGCAGGGGCGCCCACCTGGTCCGGGTCCTCGTCGACGTCGCCCAGAGCCCCGTCTCCGGCGACCCTTATGACCAGCCACAGGTGGTGATCTGATGGCCGGCGCCGCGCAGGCCGCGAGCGAGCTCGTGACGGCCATCGATCGCGTCCTCAGCGGGCTCGCCGGACGCCTCGGCGCGACCGACTCGCCCCCGGCGACCCGGCAGCCGGACGCCCCCGGCGTCGCGGGCGACCCGGTCGGCGGGGGTGGCGGGCTGGCGCAGGTGGTTGCAGCCTTCGGGCTGACGGCGTTCGAGCGTGACCTGCTGGTGCTGCTCGCCGCCATCGAGTTGGATCCGCGCGCGCCGCGACTCGTCGCCGCCGCGCTCGGCGGCGGGACCGCGCCGACGTTCGGGCTCGCCCTCGCGGGCCTCGACGGGGCCTGCTGGGACGCGCTCGTCCCCACGGCGCCGCTGCGGGCGCACCGGCTGCTCGAGGTCGGCGCCGGACCGCTCACGGCCGCGCCGCTGACGATCGACGAGCGTGCCCTGCACGCGCTGTGCGGGGTGGCGACACTCGACGCTCGGCTCGCCACCCGCTTCCGGCCGCTCCCCGCCGGCGAGCAGGCGCCCCCGTCCCTGGCGCCCGCGGTCGCCGCCGTGCGCGCCGCCGCGGCGGGCGGACTGTCGCTGCAGGTCGTCGAGGGCGACCCCGGGGAGCGGCTCGCCGTGGTGGCGGCAGCGCTCGGTCCGCCGACCTCAGCGCGCCGCGAGTCCGCACCGCCCGCGTGGCGGGTGCTCGCGAGCGAGCTGCCGCGCACGGTGGAGGAGGTCGACGCGTTCGCACGCCTGTGGGAGCGCGAGGTCCGCCTCACCGGGGCGCGCCTCGTGGTCGACCTCGGCGGCGTTACCGGGGCGGAGGACGCCGGGCGCGCCGACGCCACCCGGCGCCTGCTCGATCGCCTCGCCGGCACGACCGTGGTCACCGCCCCGGCGCCGCTGGCCGGCGGCCCCGACACCGTCGTCGCCGTGCCGAGGGTCAGCGCCGCCGATCAGTGCGTGCTGTGGCGCGACCGGCTGCGCGGCGTCCTGCCCGCCGAGCCGGCACGCGAGCTCGCCGACGAGCTGGTCGACCGCTTCGACCTCGGCTGGCAGACCCTCGACCGGGCCGCCACCCTGCTCGCCGCCGAACTGCGCGGCGGCGGGCCAGGCGGTGCCGCCCAGCGCGGGGCGGTGAGGTCGGGCGGTGCGGCGGTGCACGCCGTGACGCGGCCGGCGTTGGAGGGGCTTGCGCAGCGGATCGCGCCGACCGCCACCCGAGAGCGCCTCGTCGTGCCCGTCGCGGTGACGATCGCCCTGGACGACGTGGTCCGTCACGTCCGTCACCGCCGGCGCGTCCACGACGACTGGGGCTTCGACGGTGCCCGCGGACGCGGCGTGACCGCACTGTTCTCCGGCCCCTCGGGGACCGGCAAGACCCTCGCCGCCGAGGTCGTGGCCAGCGAGCTGGGCTTGGAGCTGTGGCGCGTCGACCTCTCCGTCGTCGTGTCCAAGTACATCGGTGAGACCGAGAAGCAGCTGCGGCGGCTGCTCGACGCCGCCGAGGCGGGCACGGTCGTGCTGCTGTTCGACGAGGCCGACGCGCTGTTCGGCAAGCGCACCGAGCTGCGCGACAGCCACGACCGCTACGCGAACCAGGAGGTCTCCTACCTCCTCCAGCGCCTCGAGACCTTCCGTGGCCTCGCGATCCTCACCACCAACCTGCGGGCCGCCATCGACGAGGCGTTCCTGCGCCGGTTCCGCTTCGTGGTCAACTTCCCCTTCCCCGACGCCTCCCAGCGCGCGGCGATCTGGGACGCGGTCGTCCCTGCGTCCGCGCCGTTCGTGCCCGTCGCGGTCGAGCACCTCGCGAAGCTGGGGCTCACCGGCGGCCACCTGCACAACGTGGCGGTCGCCGCCGCCGTGCTCGCAGCGGACAGCGACGGCGTGGTGACCGGTGCGCACCTGCGCAGCGCGGTGCGCCGCGAGTACGCCAAGCTGGGCCGCACGCTCACGAGTGCCGAGGACGCGGCCCTCGCCGCCGCGACGCGCGCCGGGGCGCCCAACGGTCGCGTGGGGGGTCGGCCGTGACCTCGGTGCGGGTGGTCATCGACGAGCTGGTCGTGGCCGGCTGGTCACGGCGACGAGCCGAGCGCTTCCTGAGCGCCCTGGAGTCGGAGCTGCCCGGCGCTCTGCAGACGGCCCGGACCGCAGAAGTGCCGTCGCCCCGGCCGATCCGCGGGGGTGGCTCGCGCCCAGAGGTGGCCGTGACGCTGGAGCGTCGTGACCGGCGCGATCCGCAGCGTGCGGCGGCCGCCGTCGCCGCCGCGATCGCACGCACCGTGACCGAGGCGGCCCGCCGATGAGCGAGCGTGCCGCCGCCACCGCTCCCGAGACCGCGCCCACGGGGGACGCGTGGACCGGGCCGGCGCAGGACGCGGGAGCCGCCCCCGGGCAGGATGCCGGGGCCGGGCCCGGGCAGGATGCGGGGGGCGGGCGCGCCCAGGACGCGGGGCACGAACGGGGGAGCTTGGCCGCGCTCGCGGAGGTCGGGCGGTTGCTCGGGGTGCGGCTCGACGGCCGGCTCGTGCTGGACGCCGCGCCGCGGGCCCACGGCGCCACCGGCCTCGTGCGCGGCGGGCGCATCCACCTCGACCCGGAGCGCTGGGACCCCGCCAGCCCCGCCGGGCGCCACGTCCTCGCCCACGAGGCCGTGCACCTGCTCCAGCATCGTGCCGCCGAAGCGCGCACGGTGGAGCAGCTCGGCGGCAACGCCGGCCTGCGGGCCGCGGAGGCCGAGGCGGACGCACTGGCGGACGCGCTCGTCGCCGGTCGGGCGCCGTGGACGGTCACGGTCGGGCTGGCGGGCACCGCCGTGGTGCTGGACGTCGGCGCGGAGCGCCTCGGCGACGCCGAGGTCCGCGCGTCCCACGCCTCCCTCGTCAACTTCCTCGAAGCGGCGGTCTTCGAGGGGTACCCCGACAGCTGGCAGATGGACGCTGCCCTGGAACGGCTCGACGCGGAGCCCATCGACGTGGGAGCGGGCGCGGTCCACGCGCTGCCCCGCGCCGCCCGCGTCGAGCTCGTCGCCCACCTCGACGTCGCGGACCGCCGCGGCCGCCGCCACGCCGTGCTGGCCGTGCAGCTGGGCCTCGACGCCGACCAGCTTGCGGCACTCGGGGCCGACGACCTCGCCACCGTCGACCTCGTGGCCCTCGACGCGGCCGAGCAGCGCGCCGCGGTGGCCATCCTGCGCGCGCTGGACCACGACGTGCTCGCCGAGCTCATGCGCGACGGCGCACCCAATGCGGCGAGCGTCAACCGATTGGTCGAGGAGCCGCTGCCGGGCGCGCCCACCGGCGAACCCGACACACCCGCCGGGATCGTCGCCCTCGTGCGCGAGGACGTGCGCGACGTCTCGCGCGCCGGCAGCCTGCGCGCGCTCGATCGGCTCGCCCGGCTCCTGACACCCGCACCCGGGAGCGCCCCGGCCGGGTCTGCCCAGCCACCCATACCCGCGGCGGGCACCGCCGCCGCACCGGCGGGCGACGAGCTGGACAGGGACCCGCGCGGGCGCCTGCGCGAGGCCATCGGCGCCATGGCGCGCGACGGCACGCTCGGCCGGCTGCTGGAGGGGGTGGGCGAGACCCACGACGGCCTCAGCGACGACCAGCGGCGCCTGCTCGAGGCCATCAGCCAACTGCGCGGGCCGGTCGCCGACGACGTCGAGGGCGGCGAGATCGCCGCGCGCGCCCGCGACAAGCTGTCGCGCGATCTCACCGACTGGGTCGTGAGCGACGCCGACGCCACCGCGGCGCTTCCGGACGTGCTGCGCCTCGCCCGGCACCACCCGCGGCTGCTGCGCCGCCTCGACGCCGACGGCGCCGTCGACACGTTGTTCGACGAGCTGCCGGAGGACCTGCTCTACCGCGCCGACGTCCGAGGGCAGACCGGCGAGATCATGGCGGCGCGCAACGGTGAGGTGCTGTTCGAGGGCGCCCGGCGCAAGCTCTCGCGCGGCCCCTTCGGGCTCTCCGTCCACGGCCTGGGAACGGTGACCGCCCGCGACGCCTACCTCGCCTCGCGCATGGTCGAGGCGCTGTCGCCCGGGCAGCAGCAGGCCTTCGCCGAGCTCGCCGGCGGCGAGCTGATGACACGCATGAACGACGAGCTGACCGCGTCGATGCGCGCGGCGCCGGACCGCCACGGGTTGTCGCCTGCCGCGGCAGCGACCCACCGCGAGCAGTTGCAGACCCAGCTGTCGGACCCGGGCACCTGGACCGACGCCCACGTCGAGACGCTGCGGACCCTCGTGGTCATGGCCACGGCGATGGGCCTGGCCGCGTGGGTCTTCGACCGCTCCAAGGCCTACCACGACCCCGGCCAGGACGAGGTCCGCCGCCGCGTCGTGACCCCGCACCGCCTCTACGACCCGGAGGTCGGCCGCACGACCTGGGTCCCCGACACGGTGGAGGGCACTGGTTTCTTCTCGGAGGGGATCTTCGCCGACCTCGAGTGGTTCGGCGACCTGGTCGGCGTCCTGTTCGAGAACGACACCTTCCGAGTCGACGAGGACGACACCGGCACTCGCATCAGCATCGGCCTGGAGCAGGCCAGCGACCTGCTGGGCGGTGACCTGCAGGGCGCGCTGGTGCGCACCGCCGAAGACGACGCGCGGCGCCGAGCCGAGCAGGTGGCGGCCGGCGACACCACCCGCCCCCCGCGGCTCCCGGACACGAACGTCGTGACCCTGCGTCACGACCACCCGGGCGACGACGGGCGCGGTCTGCTGTCGCTGCACGCGCCGGCCCTCGACCTGGCGAGCTACCGCTCGGTGGGCGACAGCAGCGTCATGGCCTTCGGCGGCCTGCGGGCCGCGCCGCTGGACGCCTCCCTCGCCTACACCAGCGGCGAGCGGCTCCGGCCCACGTGGCTGCAGGTCAGCGTGGGCGACCTCGCGATCGACGACCTCGTGGTCGCCAGCGGCGAGTCGATCGCCGGCGCCTCGCGCTTCGGCGCGAGCGGCCTGAAGCTGTCGGGCGGCACGGCACAGATCCCCGACGCCGTCGGCGGCGCGAGCGGCAACGCGAGCGGCTTCCTGCACTGGTTGTGGCCATTCGTCGACGAAGCCCTCGCGCTGCTGCCCCTGGTCTCCAGCTGGGAGGCCCAGGCGTCCGCCCTGAGCGCGCTCGAGGTGGCCTTCGGCAACCTCACCATCGACGGGTTGATCGTCGCCGGCCAGCGCGTCGAGCGGGTGACGGGCGCGGGCCTGCACGTGGGGTATGGCAGCGACCGGCTGTCCTACCTCCGCGTGCTGCGGCGCTCGCTGGAGCGGCGGCTGCAGCGCTCCGAGCCCGGCTTGGGCGCCTACGCGCTGCGTCGACGCCTGCAGCGGGTCGACACCGAGATCGAGGCTCGCGCGGTGGGGGAGGACGAGCGCCAGGAACTGGAGGACCGCTTCCAGCGCGCGCCTGCGGCGATGACCACCGCCGAGCGCGCCCGGCTGCGGGAGCTGCGCGGCACCGGCGGTGCGGTGATCGACGCCGCCTCGCTCACCCTGCAGGGCGTCGCCGGCACCACCGAGCTCGAGGGCGAGCTGACGCTCGAGGGCATCAGCGGCGAGGCGGCGTTCCCCGGGCGGGTGCCGGGGATGGCGACCGCTGCCGCCCGCGCCCAGGAGTTCGCCGACGTCGGGCCACCCGGCCTTCACGACCTCGACCGTCCTCACGTCCGCCTCCACGTCGACCGTGCCCGCTTCGGCGCGCTGACCGTCCCGGGCGACCTGCCGACGGCGGACGCGCTGCGCGAGCAGGTCGCCGACCTCGACTCCCAGCTCAGCGCCACGGGGGCGGAACAGGATCCCGGCCTCGCCGCGGTCGCCGAGCGCCGCGCCGCCCTCCAGCACGCGCTGGAGACCGACCTGCCCCGCTATCAGGTGCTTGAGGACCGTGCGGCCGCGACGGCCTGGCGGCCGGGCGGGCCCGATCCCCAGAACACGCAGGTGCCCCTGACGGTGGCCGAGGAGCGCGAGCGCGCGGGGCTGCGGGCCAGCCTGCGCCTCCTGGACGCCATGAGGGTCCGCTCCGGGGAGATCGAGGACCTGGAGGTCGGTGCGGACCTCGCGGGCACCGTGACCACGGTGGCCGCCCGGGCCGCGCAGCTCCAGGGCATCGAGCGCGGCGGGCGCGAGATCGAGCAGCTCACGGGCCGGGACCTCTCGGCCACGATCACCAGCGACCGGGTGGGCACGGAGGGCCGCACCGGCCTGCCCGACACGCTCGCATCGGTGGAGCTGGGCGCGGGCCGCTTGGCCGCGACCGGGATCCGCCAGGACGGGGTCCAGCTCGCCGAGGAGGTGCACCTGACCGGAGTCCTCGCGGACGTCCGCCGGACCGAGGACGGCTGGAACGTCGCGTCGCTGGAGGTCGCCACGCTGTCGCTTAGCGGGTTTCGGCTCGTGGGCGGCGGGCGCGTGCTCACCAGCTTCCCGGACGACCCCGCGCTGGCAGGTGGCGCGCCCGGCACGGGGTCCGCGCCAGCGGGTGGCGGGACGATCGAGCTGCAGAACATCCAGGCGGCGGGCTCGCTCACCCTCGACGAGCGCGGCGCGCCAGTCAGCGCCACCGTCCGCGGCCTGGTCATCGGTGCGCTCCGCGCGAGTGATCCCATCCGCTACCAGGACGAGACGAGGGACCTGACGCTGCGTGCCGAAGCGATCACCAACATCGTGGCGACCGGCCTGGTGCTCCCGCTGACCGACGACACCGTGCCGCTGCCGACGGCGGGGACGGTGTCCATCGGCGGGCTTGACCGGGTCGCGGCCGCAGGCCGCTTCACCGCCGCGCTGGAGGCAGCGCTCGGCCTGGACGGGACACCCCCGTCGGGCACCACGCTGGAGGTGACCTTCACCCCGGAGGGCATCGAGGTGGGGCGCTTCGACCTTCCCCTACTGCGCGTGGAGGGGCTGGTCTTCGACGACGGGACCCGCTACGTCGAGATCGCCGGACCGGCGGTCCTGCGCGGCATCACCGGTCGGGCCTCCGTGGGCCTGCCACGCAGTCCCGATCCGCAGACCGGTGAGCCCGGCTTCAACGTGGGCGCGATCACGGTGGCGGAGCTCGACGTCGCCGAGATCTCCGCCCCGGACCTGCTCTACGCCGACGGGACGCGCTACCTGGAGGCCGAGCGCGAGTACCAGGACGACGAGATCTTCGTCTCCGGGCTGCACGTTCGCGGGTGGGTGCTGGACGCCGCGGGCGTGTTCCAGGGCGCCTCGGTCGACGTGGACTACGCCCAGGTCGGGCTAGTCGGCTGGTTCGCGAGCAACGCCATCGGCGGGATCGAGGCGGAGGTGGAGGGCCTCTACCTCGACATCGGCGCGGGGCTGCGAGAGGTGAGCGGCTCCGTGGGGGCAGTCGACTTCCGCGGCGGCGGCGTGATGGACGGCAGCGTGGTGGGCGGCGAGGTGGAGGGGCTCGGCGTCGGGGCCTTCGGGTGGGACGGGCAGACCCTGCGCATCGGCGATGCCGAGGGCGCCGGGGGCCTCACGATCGAGTACCTGATGCTCGACGAGGTGACCTTCGCCAGCGAGAAGCTGGAGCTGGAGGTGGGCGCGACCGGGTCCGGCGCCGTCAGCCTGTCCGGCGTGGAGGCCGCGGCGACCGTCACCTTCCAGCGCGACGAGGCGGGCAAGGTCGACTATGGGTTGTTCAGCGCCCAGCTGGGCCACGTGCACGCCGACGAGCTGGCCGCGGAGGGCATGACGGTCCGCTTCCCCGAGTACGGCGTCGAGCTGGCCTTCCCGCCCGGCCTGGTCGCCACCGCCTCCTCCCTCCACCTGGTGCCGAACGACGGCGAGCCGCTCCTCGTCGAGCGGCTGCCCAGCGCCGCCGGGCCGGCGATGAACGTGCAGGGACGCCTGGAGGCCGGGCTGGCCGTGGTCCCGCGCCTCGAGCTGGCCGTGGGTGAGCGGCTCACGTCCCAGACGCGCCTGGAGCTGGACGGGCTGGGGATCGGGCGGCTCGGCAGCGGCGAGCTCCAGCTAGACGCCCAGCGACTGGACGCGCTGGGCACCCACGTCGCCGCCGACCTGCGCGCCCTCGGTCTCGGCGTCATCGACCCGGATGCGCCGGAATCGCCGGGCCTAGACCTCCAGGCGCTGCTCGACGCGGCGCACGCGGCGCTGAGCCCGTGGTCGGCCGTCCTCGACCACGCCAACGGCCACGTTCGCGCCACGATGAGTCGGCCGGGTTGGCCATGGTGGGAGCAGCTCGATCTTGTCATCACCGACGGGCAGATGGACCTGCGCCGGCTGGAGAACGCGTTCGGCTACCTCGTGGACTGGACCGTCCTCGACTTCGAGTTCTTCGCGGGGCGGTGGGTGGTGCTCCAGCTCGGCGACGTGCCGATCCTCTCCTGGGACCTCGACACCGGGGAGCAGGAGGTTGCCGATGGCACGCGGCTGCCGCTGCGCCAGGTGTTCGACGCGTGGGTCCCGCCGAGCACGGACGAGGCGGTCCGGGCGGCATCCGCGGGGGCACCCTCCACCGACCCCCTGGTGCAATTGGAGGACGTGCACCTCGCACTCGACGTGCTCAACCCGGTGGCGATCCCGGTCAGCGTGCCGCCCGTGAAGGGCGGCAGGTTGGAGCGCTTCGACACCGTCATCCCGCCCGGGGCGCTGCTCGGCCTGCGGGCGAGTGGGAACATCCCGGGCCCCGCGGGGACCCTGCGGCTGGACCTGGCCCGCCTGCGGTTCGGGCGCACTGACATCCGCCTGGCCGATGTCAAGGGCGGGACGCTGGAGGCCGGGGCCAAGGAGTTCGAGGTGGCCGGCGCCGGTGCCGACCTCGCCTTCGAGGGGGGTACCGGCGGCGTCGGCGGCTCGCCCAACCCGCCCACCGGTGCCGAGGGCGACATCCAGTCGCTCAAGGCCGCCGGCGTCCAGGTCCGCTGGATCCCGGGGGCCGGACCATGAGCCCGCCGCCGGGCGCGCCCGGTCCCCGCCGCCCGGACGCGCTGCCTGCGGCCCAGCTGGATGCCGAGGTCGAGCCGGAAGCGGACGCGAGCCCCGGCCTGGCGGGCCCGGCACGCGACGCGGCCTCCGGTCGCCCGGCCGGGGGGCCCGGCCGCACCCCGCCGGAGGTCGACGTCGCCGCGGCCTCCGGCCCCGGGCCGGAGGACGGCTTCGTCACCTTCGGACCCGACTCCGCGACCCTGGGCAAGGCCGAGCGCGCGACGCTGCGAGGACTGGCCACCACCCGCGCCGGCGACCGCCAGTCCGTGACCGTGACCGTGCGCGGCTACGCGTCGGCCGAGGGCGACGAGACCTACAACCGCAACCTGTCGGCGCACCGCGCGCTGGCGGTCCAGCGGGCGCTGATCGGCCTGCTCCCGCCCGGCTCCGAGGTCCGCCTCGTCGCGCACGGCGAGACCAGCGCCTTTGGGGAGGCGGCGGAGGTCAACCGGCGGGCCGGGGTGGGCATCGAGCCGCGCACACGGGCGCCCTACGCCGTACAGCCCGGCGGCGCGCCGCCGACCAGCGTGGAGGTGGGCGACGACGGCGACGGCAACCCCGTCGCGCTCGACCCGTCCGCCGCCCCCAGGGCGACCGCCGCCGACGCGCCGCTCCTGCCGCGGCTCACGCTGACGCCGGGCCTGCTCGAGCCGGACGCCGACGACCTGACGGACGGAGCGGGTGCCGCCTGGTGGCAGCGGCCGCGCGACCCGGCGCTGTCGCTGTTCGACCACGAGGATGTGTACCGCCCGCTGCACGAGCGCGGCATCCTGCTGGACGAGCGCCTCGCCGGGAGCGTCGAGGCGCACTACTCGTTCTGGTTCTGGCGCCTGCGCCGCGACCTCGGCCTGCCCGCGAGCGTGGCGGCGAGCATCGCCAACGCCGGGACCGGCGCCTTGCTCGACACCCAGGCGGCCCGCGAGCAGCCGACCAGGGCCGACGAGTTCGCGCGCCAGCGCGGCATCGACCACCAGCTCCAGGGCGGGTGGCAGACCCCGATCGTGCCGTTGCTCACGGTCCCCTTCGACCTCAACGACATCTTCGGAGGGCGCCCCCGATGAGCCTCGCACGCCCGCACCGCCAGGCCGGTCTCGCGGTCCTGGACCCCGAGACCGGCGCGGTCCTGCGGGTCGTCACCCTGCAGCTGACCCCCGACGGCAGTTCGCGGACGGTCGCCCCGCGAGGGGGCGGCGACGACGGTGCCGACCCGCTGGAGATCCGCCGCCTGACCGGCCCACCCATCGAGACCATCACGCTGGAGGCCGAGCTGGACGCGATCGACCTGGTCGTCGGGGCCGACCCCACCGCGGCCGGGGTCGCGGCCGAGGTCGGACTGCACGCCGTGCTCGCGGAGCTGGAGGGCCTCGTGCGCCCCGCGCTCGCCGACGTGCTCGCCGCGCACGAGCTGGCCGAGTCGGGCGCCTTCGAGGTGCTGGGCCCCGGCCAGCCCGACGTGCTGCTCGTGTGGGGCCGCCACCGGGTCGTGCCGGTGCGGGTCACCGACCTGTCCATCACCGAGGAGGGCTACGACGGCGAGCTCAACCCGCTGCGCGCGACCGTCAGCCTCAGCCTGCGGGTGCTCACCGTCAACGACGTCGGGGTGGCCTCACGGGCCGGCTCGTGGGCGCTTGCCCAGCACGCGGGCGCCGAGGCGCTCGCGGCTCGCGTGCTGACCACGTCGGCGTCCCGGCTGGGGGTCGACCTGTGACCGACAGCGCCGCGTCCACGCCGCAGCCGGCGCCCAACCCGTACCCGGCAACCAGCCGCCACCACGGCCTGGCCACCGCGGCGCACGTGCTGCCCGACGGCCGCACGGTCACCTACCTCGCGCGCCGCATCGTCACCGACCCCGACCGCCTGTTCACCCGTGCCACCCCGGAGGTCCGCGACGGCGAGCGCCTCGACCACCTGGCCGCCGGTCACTACGGCGACCCGGGGGCGTGGTGGCTGCTGGTCGAGGCCGAGGTGGTCGAGCACCCGGTCGAGATCGTCGCCGAGCCCGGCCGCCGCATCCGCATCGTGCTCCCACCCCAGATCCAGGGCGACGGCCAGGGCGGTGGCGCGTGAGGGCGGCCGAGCTCCAGGTGCTGACCGGCGCGGTGACCCTGTCGCCGCTGGCGGCCGACCTCGTCGACGCGCTCGAGGAGGTCTCGGTCACCCACACCGCCGGGCAGCGCAGCGGCTTCCAGCTGACCTTCCGCCTCGCGCCGATGTCGCGGCTGGCCACCGAGGTGCTGCCGCTGGGGTCCCTGGAGGCGCCCACCAGGGTCGTGCTGGTCCTCACCCTGCGCGGGGCCGGCGTGGTGCTGATGGACGGTGTCGTCACCCGCCACGACATCGCCCCGGGGACGGCGCCGGGGGAGGGCCGACTCACCGTCACCGGCGTCGACCTCAGCCAGCTCATGGACCTCGTCGACCTGTCCGGGCTGCCCATGCCGGCGATGTCGCTGGAGGCGCAGGCACTGTTCATCCTCGCCCGCTACATGCCCTTCGGCGTGATCCCGGGGGTCGTGCCGACCCCGCTGTTCGACGTGCCCAACCCGCTGGAGGAGATCAAGGGCCAGCAGGGCACCGACTACGCGCACCTGCGCCGCACCGCCGCAGCGGTCGGCTACGTCTTCCACGTCGAGCCGGGCCCGGTGATCGGCAGCTCGACGGCGTACTGGGGCCCGACCGTCCGGCGGGGCTCCGCGCAGCCCGCGCTGTCGCTGGGCCTGGACGCCGACCGCAACGTGGAGCAGCTCAGCTTCGGCCTCAACGGCGTGCAGCGGGCCGTGCACATCGCCTGGTTCCTGGAGCCGAACTCACGGGTGCCGATCCCGATCCCGTTCCCCGATGTCAACCCGCTGTCGCCCGCGCTGGGCGCGCGCATGCCGCCGCCGCTGAAGGTCCGCCAGCTCAACCGCATCCCCGACCGGGACGACGAGGCGCCGTCGCGGGTCGGGGTGGTCGCCACGATCATGCGCGGGCTGGCCGAGGCGTCCGCGTCGGCCGACGCCCTCAACGCCTCCGGCTCCCTCGACGTCGCCCGCTACGGCCGGCTGCTGGAGGCCCGCCGCCTGGTCAGCGTGCGCGGCGCCGGCCCGGCCTACGACGGCACCTGGTACGTCACCTCGACCACGACCCAGCTGGCGCGCGGCGAGCTGAGCCAGCGCTTCCAGCTGGTGCGCAACGCCCTGGTGCCCGACAGCGATCGGATCCCGGCATGACCGCCCAGCACGACACCATGACCGGCGCGTCCGCGGACGCCGCGGCCGGGGGAGCGCGCCGCTTCTATGGCAAGTACCGCGGCACGGTGTTCAACAACATCGACCCGCTGCGCCGCGGGCGGATCACCGTGCAGTGCCCCGACGTGCTCGGCCCGATCCCGTCGTCGTGGGCGCTGCCGTGCTTCCCGACCGCCGGGCGCCAGGCCGGCGTGTACGCCGTCCCGCAGCTGAACTCGGGCGTGTGGGTCGAGTTCGAGGGCGGTGATCCCGACCGGCCGATCTGGTCGGGCGCCTGGTACGCCAGCGCGGCGGAGGTGCCCGCGCTGGCCCAGGCCGTCCCGCCGGGACTGGACACGTTCATCGTGCAGACCACCGGCCAGTGCACGCTGGCGATGTCGGACGTGCCCGGCACCGGCGGGATCCTGCTGAAGACCCTGACCGGCGCGCTGATCCAGGTCAACGACGTCGGGATCACGCTGTCCAACGGCAAGGGCGCGTCGATCATCCTCGCCGGACCCACGGTGACCGTGAACGCCGGCGCGCTCGTCGTGACCTGAGCCGTGACCTGAGAGGAGCGCACCCGTGCCCGGACCCGGCCCCGCACTGCACGTCGGCGCCGTCGTGAGCTGCCCCCACGGCGCGCCGGCCACGGTCGTGACCGCCAACGCGCGCGTGCTGGTCAGCGGTCAGCCGGTGACCGTCGTCGCCGATGTCCACCCGGTCGCGGGCTGCCCCTTCCAGATCCCCGTCGGCGCCGGCACCAAGCCCCAGCCGTGCGTGCAGGTGCGCTGGCTCGTCCCCGCAGCGCGGGTGACGGTGATGGGGCAACCCGTCCTCACGGCGACCTCGACCGGGCTGTGCCAGTCGGTCGAGCAGATCCCCCAGGGCGCCCCTGTCGTCGGCGTGGTCCAGCCGAGGGTGGTGGTCACGTGAGCGCATGGTCGTTCCCGTTCCGCGTCGACGCGCGCGGCCGCAGCGCCCTCGCCGACGCCGACACCCACGCCCGCGAGCTGATCGAGCAGGTGCTGTTCACCGCACCCGGCGAGCGCGTGCTGCGCCCCGACTTCGGCAGCGGCGTCCACCAGCTGCTGTTCGCCCCCGCCGGCGACACCCTCGCGGCGGCGACGGAGGCATCCGTGCGCGCCGCGCTGCAGCGCTGGCTCGCCGATGTCGTCGAGGTCGCCGACGTCGCGGTCCGCCACGACGAGGCGCGCGTCACCGTGGAGGTCGCCTACCGCGTGCTCTCCACCGGCCGTGCCGCGACCGCCAGCATCAGCGGCCCGGGGGGTGGCGCGCCGTGACGGGCGCGGGCCTGCCCGGCGACGGCGCGGCGCTGGTCTGCGCCGTCGAGGACCGGCGGCGGATCACCGGCGCGCCCGGGTCCAGCCACAACGGCATCGACTGGCTGGAGGTCACCACTGCCGACCAGCGCACCCTCGAGGTCCACCTCCTCCACCCCGCGCCGGGCGAGCCCGGCGGCGTCCCGGCCGGACCGGCGTGGACGCCCGACAACCTGCGGGTCACCGGCGGTGAGCGGATCACCGGGATCGCCGTCACCGGCCTGGCGGTGGCGGGCGACGTCCTCCGCGTCACGGTCGACACCGCGGGGGACTTCTCGCCGTACGCGCTGCGCCTGGTCGCCAGCGGCACCGAGGACGCGGTCCCCGCCGGGGTCGATCCCGCCCTCGCCGCGGTCACCTTCTCGTTCAAGGCCGGCTGCCCCACGCGCTTCGACTGCGTGCCCGACGACGACTGCCCGCCTGCGGCGCTCGCGCCGACCCCGCCCCTGGACTACCTGGCCCGCGACCACGCGCGGCTGCGCCAGATCCTGGTCGACCGCCTGGCCCTGCACCTGGACGACGTGCACCCCGAGCGCGCCGCGGAGCCGCTCACGGCGATGGTCGACCTGCTGGCCCACGTCGCCGAGCAGGTCTCCGTCACCGGCGACCTCGTCGCCACCGAGACCCACCTGCACACGGCGCGCTCGCGCATCAGTCTGCGCCGCCACGCGCGCCTGCTCGACCACGCGCTGCACGACGGCACGAACGCGCGGACCTGGGTGGCGCTGGAGGTCGCGGCCGGCAGCGCCGCCGATGGCGCGCTGCTCGACGAGGGCACGGCGCTGGTGACGCGCGGCCAGGGCGCCGAAGCGGCGCTCGCGGCCGTGCCGCCGGCCAGCGGCGGTGCGACCGTCTTCGCCACCCTGCACCCCATCCGCCTGGCCGCCGCCCGCTCCGAGCTGGCCTTCCACACCTGGTCGGACGCCGAGTGCTGCCTGCCCGCCGGCGCGACCTCGGCCACCTTCGTCCGCCCGCCGGGGCTGGACCTCGCACCCGGCGACGTGCTGGTGCTCGAAGAGGTCGTCGGCCGCGACACCGGGCTGGCCGCGGACGCCGACCGCGGACGCCGCCAGGCCGTCCGCCTCGTCGACGTCCACGAGGACCGCGACCCGGTGGAGGCCGTGGACGTCGTGACGGTCACCTGGCACGCGGGCGACGCGCTGACCACGCCGCTGTGCCTCAGCGCCACGATCGGTGCCGGCGCGCTGCCCCTGCCGACGGCCTTGGCGCGCGGCAACGTCGTGCTCGCCGACCACGGCCACCCGCTCGACGTCGTCCCGCTCGTGCCCGACGTCGTGGATCCCGCCCTCCAGCGTGGGCGGCCGTGGCGCCCGCAGGTGGCGCTGGACGGGCTCACCGTCGCCTGCGCTTACGACCACGACGCCGCCTTGACCGCTGCCGCCGCCGAGGCGCTGGCTCCGGACCGCGCGACGGCGCTGCCCAGCCTGCGCCTCGTGGAGCTCGGCGCGGCGGTCGACGCCCCCGACTGGCTCCCGGCGCGCGACCTGCTCGGTGCCGAGGGCTCGGCGCCGCGCTTCGTGGTCGAGTTCGAGCGCGGGGCCGCGTCCGACCGGATCGGCAGGGCGCGCCTGCGGGCCGGCGACGACCGCGCCGGTCGCAGGCCGCCAGACGGCACCCGCTTCCGCGCGTCCGGCCGTCGCGGCGGCGGGGCCGAGGGCAACGTGGGTCCCGAGGCCCTCGGGCACGTCGTCACCGGCCTCGCGGGCATCACGCGAGTCCGCAACCCCCTGCCCGCGCTGGGCGGGACCCCGCCGGAGTCCTTCGCACAGGTGCGCCGCAGCGCTCCCGAGGCCTTCCGCACCCAGCGACGCGCGGTGACGCTGGCGGACTACGTGACCATCGCAGAGGAGCACCCCGACGTCCAGCGCGCCGCGGCCGCCGTGCGCTGGACGGGGTCGTGGCACACCGTGTTCGTGACCGTCGACCGCCTCGGGGGACGGCGGGTCCGCGGCGACGTGGCGTTCCGCGACGACCTCGTCGGGCGCCTCGACGCACGCCGTCTCACCGGCGCCGACGTCGAGATGCGCGACCCCGTCGATGTCGCCGTCGAGCTCGGGCTGCGGATCTGCGTGGCGCCCGAGGTGGTGCGTGGCGACGTCGAGCGCGAGGTGCGCCGCCGGCTGTCCGCCCGCGTCTTCGCCGACGGCTCGACCGGTGAGTTCCACCCCGATCGCTGGAGCTTCGGCGACGCGCTGTACCTCTCGCCGGTGCTCGCGGCGGTCCAGGCGGTCGACGGCGTCGTCTCGGTCGAGGCGGTCGCCTTCCAGCGCTTCGGGCGGGCGTCGGCGGGCGAGCTGGACGCCGGCGTGCTCGGCGTCGCCGACGCCGAGGTGGTCCGCCTCGACGACGACCCCAGCTTCCCCGAGCGCGGGCGGCTCACCATCGAGCTGGCGGGAGGTCGCTGACGTGGTGACCTCGGCGACCCCCACCTGCGGCTGCTGCGGCGACGCGCCCGCTTCGACCGCGCCGAGGAACCGGCCGGGACAGGCGGCGGTGTCGCACCGCGCCGGGACCTACGGCTCCTTCCTCGCCGGGCAGCACGGCGCGCTCGGGCGCCAGCCCGGCCTGCGGGGCCTGACCACCCGCGACCCGTCCGACCCGGCGATCGCACTGATCGAGGCGTGGGCGGCGGTCGCCGAGGTCCTGGCCTTCCAGGGGGAGCGGATCGCCCAGGAGGGCTACCTGGCCACGGCGACGACGCGCGACGCGGTCCTGCTGCACGCCCGCGCGCTCGGCTACGAGCTGCGCCCCGGCGTCGCCGCGAGCACCCACCTGGCGCTGTCCCTGCAGCTGCCGCCGGACGCCCCCGACGCCGTCGTCCTGGCCGCGGGCATCGCCGTGCAGTCCGTGCCGGGGCCCGGTGAGCAGCCGCAGGTCTTCGAGACCGTGGCCGACCTCGTCGCCGTCCGCGGGCTCGACGACCTGCGCCCGGCCCTCGCCGAGCTGGTCGCGCCGGTGCACGGCGACGACGAGCTCGTGCTGGCGGGGACCGCCACCGGGTTGCGTACCGGCGACCGGCTGCTGGTGGTCGGCGCCGAGCGCCTCGCCGACCCCGGCTCCGAGCGTTGGGACGTGCGGCGGGTCGTCACGGTGACGCCGTTCGAGGCCGACCCGCTCGACGTCGCGTCGCCGAATCCCGGGGTCCCCGCGCACACGGTGGTGCGGCTCGAGGCACCGCTGGGCCACGACACCCCGCGCGTCGACCCTGCCGGCACCGATGTCGAGGTCCACGTCCTGCGCCAGGGTGTCCCGCTGTTCGGTCACGCCGCCCTGCCCTGGGCGGCGTTGCCGGTGGGGCTGCGGGTGGGCGAGCTGGAGCCGGGCACCACCGCGACGGTGCTGGCCGGCGTGTTCGCCGAGCGCGAGCACGACTGGGTGGACACGCCGCTGGCCTTGGACACCACCCGGCTCGAGCTGTCGCGGCGGGTCGACGGGCTGGTTGCCGGCTCGTGGGCGGTGATCGCCGACCCGTCCTACGCCGAGCTGCTGCGCGTCACCGCGGTGACCGAGGAGACACTCGCCGACTACCTGCTGACCGCCGAGGCCAGCGTGCTGGAGGTGACCGGGGAGCAACTCGAGCGCTTCGACCGGCGCAGCGCGCTGGTGTGGTGCCCGAGCGAGCGGCTGGCGATGGGCGCGCGTCCGATCGCCGCGGCGGTGGCGGGTGAGACCATCCTGCTCGGCCGCCACGTCCCGGCGATCGGGCCGGGGCGCGAGCTGATCGTGGAGGGCCTGCGCAGCGACACCGGCGAGCAGGCCGCGGAGCTCGCCGTGGTGCAGGCTGCGCAGGACGCGGTCGCGGCCGACGGCGCCGGGGTCGTCACCCTCGTCACGTTCGCGGCCGAGCTGGCCCACGCCTACGTGCGCGACAGCGTGCACGTGCGCGCCAACGTCGTCGCCGCCACCCACGGCCAAGGCCGCGGCGTCGTGCTCGGCTCCGGTGACGGGACCCGCGCGTTCCCGCGCTTCCTGCTGCCCGAGGGCGGGCTCACGCATGTGGCGGCGGCCCTGGCGGCGGACCCGTCGCCGACCGAGGTCGCCAGGGGCGCCGCGTCCAGCCTGGAGCTGCGCGTCGAGGGTGTGCGCTGGCGCCAGGTCCCGACCTTGCACGGCCAGGCGCCGGACGCGCGCGTCTTCACCGCCCGCGCCCGGCCCGGCGACGGCCGGGTCGAGGTCGTCTTCGGCGACGGCGTCACCGGCGCCCGGCTGCCGACGGGGCGCGACAACGTGACGGCGGCCTACCGGGTCGGGGTCGGCCTCGCCGGCCAGGTCGCCGCGGAGCAGCTGTCGCTGCTCCTGAGCCGCCCGCTCGGCCTCGCGGGCGCGCGCAACCCGCAGCCGGCCGCGGGTGCGGCCGATCCTGAGCCGCGCGACGAGGCCCGGCGCAACGCCCCGGTGGCCATCCGCACCCTGGATCGGGTGGTGTCGCTGGCCGACGTCGCCGACCTCGCGCGCACCTTCGGCGGGGTGGCCAAGGCGGCGGCGGCGTGGCTGTGGCTCGGCGACGAACGCGTGGTCCACGTCACCGTGGCGCCGTCCGACGGCTCCGTGCTCGCCGCGGGTGACCCGCTGCTGGCCAGCCTGGCCGACGCCCTTGACGCCGCCCGCCACCCCGGCGCCCCGATCGTCGTCGCCCCCCACAACGACGTGCCGGTGGCCATGCAGGCGGGGATCGTGGTGGACCCCGACGCCGTCGCCGCGAGCGTCATGGACGCCGCGCGCCTCGCGCTGACGACGGCGTTCGCCGTGGCCGTGCGCGACCTGGCCCAGCCGTTGGCGGCCAGCGAGGTGCTGGCGGTCCTGCACGGCGTGGCCGGGCTGGTCGCGGTCGACGTCGACCGGCTGCACCCGCGCGACGGTACACCGGGCCTGCAGGGCCTGGTCCCCGCGCGGCCGGCGACGGTCGCGCTGAACGCGCCGCGGGCCGCCGAGCTCGTGTGGCTGGACCCGGCGTCCGTCCAGCTGCAGGAGATCACGAGATGAGCGGCCCGACCGCGCAACCCCTGGGGTGGACGGGTGAGCGGCTGCTGGCGCTGCTGCCGGCGAACTGGCGCGTGCGCGACGCGGCGGCACCCGGAGGCGGCGGCGCGCTGGCGGGCCTGCTCGCCGTCCTGGCCGAGGTCGCCGACGCGCTGGAACTCGACCTCGACGAGCTCCACGACGACTGGTTCATCGAGACCTGCGCCGACTGGGCCGTGCCCTACATCGGTGAGCTCGTGGGCGCGAGCCCGATGCACGACGCCGGCGGGCTCGTCGACCTGCGCGCCTGGGTCGCCGACACCATCGCGCTGCGCCGGCGCAAGGGCACGCTGGCCGCCGTCGAGGCCGTCGCCCGCGCCGTCACCGCCTATCCCACCGTCGCGGTGGAGACCCGCCGCCTGCTCGGCTGGCACCAGCACCTCGCCCACGTGCGCGCCACCCGCTCGGCGTTCGTGGCGATCTCCGGCGAGCGCCTCGCCGAGGCCGGGGGGTCGGGCGTGCTCGACCACGTCGACGGCGCTTTCGACATCGCCCCGCGCTTCGTCGACGTGCGCTCGATCCGCACGCAGGAGCGTCGTGGGCCGGCCGGCACGGACGGCGCCGGGCACCACAATCTGCCGACGGTCAACCTGCACGCCTGGGAGGTCGCCACCCGGCGCCTCGAACAGGTGACCTTGCGCCCGGTGGCCGATCCACCCGACGGCCGCTACCACGTGCACCCGCTCGCCCTCGACCTGCCGCTGCGCCGCTTCGCCCGCCCCGAGGTCGACGTCGAGCACCTGGCGGGCGAGGAGGACCTGCCCTCGGTCCTGCGCCGCCGCTGGCTGCATGACGTCCTGAATGCCAGGCGGACGGCAGCGGCCGGCGGCGATCCGGCGCCGGACGACGTGTTCGCGCAGGACCCGCCGCTGGTGGTGCGCTGGCGCGCGGCGCCCGGCGCCCCGCTGGCCGACATCCCGCCGGAGCGCATCGTCGCCTGCCACCTCGAGGACCCGTCGGCCCCGCTGCCCACGGGCTGGCGGCGGCCGCCGGCGACCATCGACACCACACCGGCAGCAGGCGGCGCAGCGGTCGCGCTGCCCATCGATATCGGGGTCGACCCGGCGACGGGCCGGGTCGCGTTCCCCGACGGGGTAGCGGTCGACCACGTCGAGATCGACCTGGCCGACGCCCACGTCGCGGTGATCGGCGGCGGGGCGCCCGCCCGCGACGACGACCTGGCAGCGCGGCTCGCCGGGCGCTCCGTCGTGTGGCAGGTGGCCGTGTCGCTCCACGACCCGCCCGGCCCGACGACCTTCGCCACCCTCGCGGACGCGGTAGCGGCGTGGCACGCCCAGCCGGACGGGACGGTCGGGATGATCGTGATCGTGGACTCGCACCGCCACCCCGGCGGCCTCACCGGCGCGGCCCGCATGCGCGTCGGGCCGAACTCGCGGCTGCTGGTGGTCGGGGCGCGCTGGCCCGCCCTGCCCGTGCCGGGCGGCCTGCCCGGCGAGACCGCGCGCCGCCTGGGGGTCGTCGACGCCTCGCGCGTCCGGCCGGTCGTGGTCGGCGACCTCGACGTCGCCGGCGTGGCGGGCGCCCCCGACGACCTGCCCGGCGAGCTGGTGCTCCATGGGCTGTGGGTGGACGGCCTGGTGCGGGTCGTCGCCGCAGGGGGCGGGGACCTCGGCCGTCTGGAGGTGGCCCACGCGACCGTCCTGGGCGGCGTGCGCGTCACCTCGGCGAACGCGCGGCTCGAGCTGGAGCTGACCCGCGCGGTCAGCGGACCGGTGGAGGCCGCCAGCGCCGTGCGCTCGGTGACCGCCACCGACACCGTCCTGCACGCGCCCGGCGGCAGCGCGCTCGGCGCGCCCACGTCAGCGGTGAGCCTGGAGCGCGTCACCGCGCTGGGGCGGGTGCGCGCCGAGGAGCTGTTCGCCTCGGACTGCCTGCTGGTCGGCGCGGTCACGGTCGCGCGCCGCCAGGCGGGCTGTGTCCGCCACTCGTGGGTGGCGCCCGGTTCCACCACCCCGCGGCGCTACCGCTGCCAGCCCGACCTGTCGTTGGGACCGCTGCAGGAGACCGGCGCCGGCGCCGCGGTGCTGGCGGCGACCGTGGCCCGCCTGCAGCCGTCGTTCGTCTCCGAGGTCCCCGGCCACCCCGCCCTCGGGCTGCTGCTCGCCGGCACGCCCGATGCCCTGCGCCGGGCCTCGTCCAGCGCGGGGGAGCCCGGCGCCCACGCCCACCTGTTCCGGCCCCAGCGCGAGGACAACCTGCGACGGGCCCTCGACGAGCATCTCCCGCTCGGCCTTGAGGCCGGGCTGGTCGACCCCGGAAGGCAGCTGCCATGAAGGGCGACTTCACCCGCCTCACCTTCGACGCCGCCAAGCACTACGTGGCCGTGCGGGCCCAGCAGGGCCGGGTTTCGGTCGACGCGGACGTCAACGAGTTGCAGGACATCGCCGACCATCTGCGCACCACCTCGCTGACCGACGTGATCGGCCCAGCCGGAGCCCCGGCCGAGGGCGGGCTCGGCGTCGCGGTCACGGGCGCCGGGACCGGCGTCGGCGTGACCGCCGGCCGCCTCTACGCCGAGGGCGTCTGCGTCGAGGTGGACGAGAACGCCTCACTGGCCGACCAGCCCTACCTGCCGGCGGGCGCACCGGTCGTGCGCCGCAGCGACGGGACCTGGGTGACGCTGGCCGACGCACCGGCGGGGCGCTACCTCGCCTACCTCGACGCCTGGCGTCACCACCTCACCGCCCTCGACGACCCCGCGATCCGCGAGGTGGCGCTCGGTGGTCCCGACACCGCCACCCGCGAGCAGCTGCGCTGGCAGGTCCGCCTGCTGCAGGTCGGCGACGTGGCCAGCGCGTTCGGCTGTGCCGACCCGCACCCGGCGTGGGACGCGGCGACGTCCGCACCGACCGGAGTGCTGGCCGCCCGCGCCGAGCCCGACGCGACGGCGGCCGGTCCCTGCATCGTCCCGGCCGACGCGGGCTTCCGGCGCATCGACGACCAGCTCTACCGGGTCGAGATCCACGACGTCGACGACGGCACCGGCGTCGCGACCTGGAAGGCGTCGCGCGACAACGGCTCGGTCGAGCGCCGCCTCGTGGGGGTCGTCGGCGACGACCTGCTGGTCTCCCGGCCGGGCCGCGACGCGGCCGACGGCTTCCCGTCCGGGTGCTGGGTCGAGCTGAGCGACGACACCCACGTGCTGACCGCCGAGCCCGGGACCCTGGTTCGGGTGGTGCGCGCCGACGGCGACGCGATCCAGATCGACCCGGCCACCGCGACCGGCTCCCTGGCACCCGCCGACTTCCCCGACAACCCGCGCGTGCGACGCTGGGACACCGACGGCGCCCAGACCGTGGAGCTCGGTCCCGGCGACGGCTACCTCGAACTCGAAGACGGCGTGCAGGTGCGCTTCTCGGAGTCCGCGACCTGGCGCGCCGGCGACTACTGGATGATCCCCGCGCGGGTCGCGACCGGTGACGTCGAGTGGCCGCAGGACGCGGCCGGCGCGCCGGTCGCGCTCGGTCCGCACGGGGTGGCGCACCACCACGCGCGCCTCGCCGTGCTGACCCGTGACACGGCGGGGACCTGGACCCTCGACGAGCGCTGCCTGAGCCGGTTCCCGGCCCTGACGTCCCTGCGCACCCTGGCGCTCGTGGCCGGCGTCGGGCAGGAGGCCCTGCCCGACCCGGCGGCCCCCGCGGTGCTCGTGCCGCTCGCCCGGCGCCTGGTGGCCGGCGTGGCGACCGGCTCGCTGCCGGTCGCCGGGGCCCGCGTGCGCTTCGAGGTGACCACGGGTGGCGGGGCGCTGGACGGCACCGCGCCGGGCACGCCGGTGGAGGTCACCACGGACGCGGCGGGGCTCGTGTCGGTCGCCTGGGCCGTCGATGCCACCACCGGTTCCCAGCAGGTGACCGCACGCCTGCGCTCCCCGGCAGGCCCGGCGGAGCACCTGCCCGTGGTGTTCGGCGCCGAGCTGTCCACGGCGGCGCATACCGCCTTCGACCCGGCCGCGTGCCCGCCGCTGACCGGTGCGGTGACCGTCCAGGACGCCATCGAGCGGCTCTGCGGGCTCACCGACGGTGGCTGCGGGACGCTCACGCTGTCGCCGGGCAAGGGCTGGCAGGACGCGCTGGCACAGCTCCCGGCCGGCCAGGACGCCGTCGTGTGCTTCCGGCCGGGGGAGTACGTGACCGACCGCGTGGTCGAGCTGGTCGGGCTGCGCCATGTCGTCCTGCACGGGGGCGGGTCCGCGAGCGTGCTGCGCGGCGTCGGGATCGAGCGGGTCCTGGAGGTCCGCGCCGCCGCGTCGCTGCACGTCGCGGACCTCGACATCCGCGCCGGGGCGGTGGGCGTCGGGGTGGAGGGACACGAGCACGTCAGCGGGGCGCTGACCGTCGTCGACACGCCCGAGGTGACGCTGGAGCGCCTGCACGCCGGTTCGGTCGCCGGGACGCGCCGCCAGGCGTCCTGCCTCACCGTGCGGGGGACGCCGGCCGTCCCCGCGCGCGTACGGGTGCGCGACTGCGACCTCACCGTCGGCCACGGCCAGGTCGGGATCCTGCTCGTGGACTGCGACGACGCGCAGGTCACCGGCAACCGCATCGCGGTCGCGCGCAAGCCGGGAGGGCTCGGTCTGGACCGGCTCCTCGCCGATCCCGCGATCCGGGGCCGGCTGGTCGACCGCCTGGTGGCGGGGGTCGGCGAGGTGGCCGCCCCGCCGGTGGGGCTGAACACGGTGGTGGACGTTGCCGGCTGGCGGCTCGCGTTCAACTCCCCGGTGCCCGCGAGCGAGTGGGCCGAGCTGGTCCGCGACACCCCGCCGAGCGCCGAGGACCAGGCAGGTCCGGAGGCGATGTCGGCCTACGCCGAGCGGCTCGTGGCAGGGACGATCGAGCAGCCGCAGCGCCTGGCGTCGTTCGAGCGCTCGCTGCGCAGCCTGCAGGACAGCCTCGGGCCGCGGGGTTTCGGGACGATCGATCGTGGCACCGTGCTGCGTCGGCTGCTGGTCGCCGACGCCATCGCGGTCACGCCGCTGGTCTCGGGCGCGGGCGCGGTCCGGCTCGACGTCGGTGGGACGACCCTCGCGTTTCGCTCCGAGCTCGACCCGGCGACCTGGCGTGCCGCCCTGGCCGCCGACGACCGCGCCGCCGTCGTGGCCGACCCCGCGGCGCGCGTGCGGGCCGTCGCCGGGCGCCTCCTGAACGACGCGACATTCCGCCGGGTCTTCCCCGCAGCCCTGGACTGGTTCGCCGTCCTGATCGACAACAACCCGGCGGTGGCCGCCCAGGGCATCGTGGTGGCGGGCAGGGTGGCGCGGGCCGTGGAGGTGACCGGCAACGTCGTCGGCGACGTCTTGGTCGGCGTCCAGGTCGGCGTCAGCCACGATGCGCCGATCGGCGAGGAGGTCGACCGCGCCGGGAGGGTGCGCATCGTCGACAACGTCGTGACCCTGCGCCTGCCGCTCGAGCGCGAGCGCGGCCAGTACGGGATCTTCCTCGGCAACGTCGAGCACGGCCTCGTCGCCGGCAACGACCTGCGGGTGGCCGCGAAAGCGCTCGACACCGTCGTCTATGACGAGGGGATCCGCGTCTGGGGCCTGCTGGGGTCGTTCCTCGGCGTGCGGGAGAACGTCGTGGCGAACGCCGAGACCGGGATCCGCGTGCGGCCCGTGAGCGAGGACAAGGGCGGCCACCAGTGGTTCGTGGTGGACAACGCCACCCCGCACGCCAGCCTGAGCGTCCTGGCCCCCGCCAGCGTCCGGCGTCGCGACAACATCAGTTGAGGCGCTGTGGTACCGTCACCTGGTTCTGCGGCATAGCTACGGTAGACGGCGTCTGTGCGTAGAGTTCTTTCGCTGGAGGGTTCGAATCCCGTCGTGGACATGGGCGAGGCTCGTCACCGGGGCTCGCCCTCCTCCATGGGCGGCGTCATCGGCGGACTGCAGGTCGCGGACCAGTCCGGTGATCAGCGGTGACGGCTCGATACCGAGTTCGTCGTGCAGGAGACGCTCGTAGCTGCCGTACTCGCGCAGGGCCTCGCTGAGGTTTCCCTCTTCGAGGTGGACCGCGATCAGGACCCGGCGGGCGCTCTCCCGCAGCGGCTCGCCGCGGACCGCGGCCAGCGCGGCCTCGATGGCCTCGCCGTGCCGTCCCAAGTCCTGGAGTCGCTCACACAGCGACTCCAGTGCGTGCAGGCACAGCTGCCGGAGCCGCTCGCGCTCGACCAGCACCCACTCGTCACCCGACCAGTCGGGTAGGAACTCGCCCATGAGCGGCGCGGGCGCGAGGTCCTGCTGCGGGCACGGGAGCGAGCGGTTCATCAGCCGGCGCGCCCGATCGACCACCTCACGGGTGTCCACACCGACGCCCTCGGCCAACCTCAGGTGGCTGGCCGTGGACAGGACCAGTGGGACGCCGGGGCGCTGCAGCCGCCAGAGGGCGGAACGCAGGCTCGCGGACGCGCGCACCTCGCTGCTGTCAGGCCACAGGCAACTCGCCACGCGACTGCGCAAGAACGCGCGGGGCTGCACGGCCAGGAATGCGATCAGGCGCTGTGCGCTGAAGGGCAGGGTCAGCTCCGCACCCTCGTACGTCAGCGTGAGCCCACCCAAGAGCGTGAGCCGTGGTGAACTAGCCACCCGTGACCAATCCTCGTGAGCAGCGGTGTCCGCCGCACCTTCTCTCGAACTCTCGAGGATGAGTCGCGGCTCCGTCAGCTTGATACCTGGGGACCGCTGTGACAAGCCCGCATAGAGCGTGTTGATCAGACCACCTAGCCAAAGGAACGCGCGGGACGTGCGATCAGCCGCGAAGTGCCCGTCCAGCTGCGCGGGGTGCTGCTCGAGCTCGGCATGAGCCAGTGGCTCGAGGCGCCCCGGGTTCGGTGTGCCCTGTGTTTGGTGGAGTGGGGTTGCTGGACTCATGCGGCCAGCTGGTGGTGGGGTGGGAGTGTCTCGTACTCGATAGGGGTGCGCATCCCGATCTGGCTGTGGCGGCACTGGCGGCCCCGCGGTCGTCTTCACGGTCACCTGCCGGTGGCCGTTGCGTGACCCGGCCGGACGCGGCCGCTGCGGTCGCAACGGGGACGGCCGAGGAACTCGGTCACCTCCGCCTCCAGCGCGGTCTGCAAGATCGGCCGGGCGCCGAGGCGGGCGACGTCCTCCATACCTGGGCCAGGTCCAGGTCGGGGTCGGCGAACAGGCCGTCGATCTCGGCGCGGATGCGGTCAGCAGGCACGGGCGTGTCCTTCCTGAGTGGCTAGCAGCTCTCAGGAACCTACGCCCGTGACCCTTTGTCACACCCCCGCTAGGACGCGACCTTCGGCCAGCTGTCGCGGTGGCGGGGATCCATCTGCGCGGCTCGAGTCGCCGGCGGCTCGCCAACGCCTGGCCGGCGCCGATCACGAGCCCGGCGACCGCCCCGCCGAGCAGCGCCGCGAGGGGGCGGTCCACGCGGCCGGCGACCGCGGTACCGGCGACGCCGCCGAGGGGGAAGGCGAGGAACCCCGCGGTCCAGATCAACCAGGTGCGCAGGAACGACGATCGGGACGCTTCGGTACCGGCCACGGTGGTCACCTGCGCAGCCCGGTCGTGGCCGGCGGGGTTGCGGGGGCCGCGCCTGCGCGCAGGGTGTCGGCGGTGCCGATGGCTTCGGGGATCGGGTCGTGGCGGGTGCGGCGCAGGAGGATGGTGACGCCGAGGGCGGCGACCCACAGTCCCCAGCCGGTGCTGCCGAGCAGGCCGGCGAGGTCCCAGACCGGGAAGCCGGGGACGGCGGTGGCCAGGATGTCGCCCTGGTTGAGCAGGTAGACCGCGCTGACGGCCAGCCCGGTGACGGCGAGCCAGCGCGGCAGGACCCGGGTGCGCAGGATGATCACGCACAGGGTGACCGACCAGCCGATGACGAGCAGCTGGCCGAGGTGTTCGCCGAGCAGGGCGCCGCCGAACTGGTGCTGGGCGGTCCAGGCGGCGTCCACCGCGGCCCGGGTGGTGGCGTCGCCGGTGACGTAGGAGTTGGCCAGCGGCGGGACGACGAACACCCAGCGCAGGAACCCGATCAGCGACAGGATCACCGAGGCGGCGCCCACGTAGGCGGCGGCCCGCAGGACCGGGTCATCGCGCCGTCCAAGCGCAGCTGGCAGCAGCAGGATCGGCACCGCCAGGATCGCGTACGTCCATGCGGTCGCGAACCAGGTCCAGACCAGGCTGGTGCCGCCGGCGACGAAGGCCGGCGGCACCACCCTGGCCGGCTCCCGCAGGATGTCGGCCAGTCGAACGTCGAGGACAGCACCGTCGCCGGTCGTCAGGCGAAGGCCGTTGCCCGTGCTCGTGGACGTCAGACCGTCCCCCATCCTTGGACACCGTACAATTTTGTACTGTGTACAGACTCTGTACGCTGTGTCGACGGAAGTCAAGGGAGCCGAAACCGATGGCGGCACCAACCCAGCGAGGTCGTCGGCCGGGTCCGCGCCGTGCCCTGACCGAGGACGAGATCCTCGACGCGGCGCTGGGCCTGCTCGACGACGGCGGAGCCGACGCGGCGTCGGTGCGGGGCATCGCCGCCAAGGTCGGCGTGGCCCCGAACGCCGTCTACACCTACTTCCCGAACAAGGCGGCCGTGGTCAAAGCACTCGTGGAGCGGCTGCTCGGCGAGGTCGACCACGGTGTCTTCGCCGACCGCGACCAACCTTGGCGGCAACGCGTGGAGGCCCTCGCCCTGGAACTGAGGGACCGACTGGCGGCCCACCCCGGGGCGGTCCCCCTGATGATCGGCGGTCCGATGGACGGCCCCCAGGCTCTCGCCCTGAACGAGCGGCTCCTCGAACTGCTTGCCGACGCCGGACTCGACCCCGCCGACGCCGCGCGGGCCTCGTACCTGCTGATCGTCTACGTGTTCGGCTCGATCGCTCTTGAAGTCGCCGATCTGCACCAGCCCGGCCCGCTCCCACCGGAAGCAGAACGGATGACCACCCGCCACCTCGCCTTCTCTGCGACACCGGTCAAGCACTATCCCCATTCCGCCGCGGCTGCAGCCACCATGGCCGGCTACATCTCCACCGAGCAGTACCTCTGGGGACTCCATCGCCTGCTCGACGGCATCACCGCCGCCAAACTCCAGGACAACGGCAACCACGCTGCCGACTCGTCACGCTGAACGCTTCACGGGAGCGGTCGCGGCTCATGGCCCCGCCTAAACCGGCGCCGCGTGCAATCGCCGGTAGGAGCGCGGTGGCGGGCGCCGGGGACGCCTCGTGTGGGCACTGGCGCCGGCCGCGTGGGCGGCCGGGTTGAGGTTGTCGGCCACCGAGGCTCCGGCAACGGGCTCGACGACCATCCACGTCCCGTTCTCGGTTCACGCGTTGCGGACGTGACCGTGCGGCGCCGAGCGGGTCACCCATGTCGTGCAACGCGTCGAAGGTGGTGACCAGGTCGTAGGGACCACCGGTGAAGCTATGTGCCGAGGCGACCTCGAAGTTCAACTGGCCGTCGAGGTCCGCCGCCTCGGCCCGCAGACGGGCCTCGGTGATCGACTCCGCTGTGAGCATCGGAGCCGACGAACGTCGACTGCGGGTAGGCCGTAGCCATCAGCACGGCGGAGGCGCCGTGGCCGCAGCCGTCGAGCGCCACGCGGCCACCGGCCACCGGCTTCGCCTCCACGCCGTCGAGCGCCGGAAGCCAGCTCGTGACAAGGGTTCGCGCTGTACCCGGGGCGGAAGAAGCGCTCGCAGCCCTCGCAGCCCACGAACACCTCCGCGTCGTGCTGGTGCCAGCCGAGCCCCTCACCGGTCTGGAAAGCCCGCGCGATCTCCGGCTCGGCGCGCAGCGTCGCAAGGGCGAACTGGAAGGCACCGGGCGCGAACAAGGGTCCGTCCGGGTTGCTCAGGGCGAACGCCTGCTCCTCGGTGAGGTAGTAGGTGGGGTCGTACTCAACGTAGCCGCCCGCCGCCTGGCCGCGCAGCCACTCCTCCGTGTAGCGGGGGTCGTGGCGGTGCGCTCGGCGAGCTCCTGCGGTCGCTGCGGCTTCTCCGCCAGCGCCCGGTAGAGCCCGAGCCGCCGCGGGCGGAACCCCGAACACCGAATCGTCAGACCGTGATGACGACTTTCCCTCGAGCCCGTTCCGATTCCAGGTGGCGGATCGCCTCGGGGACCTCGCTGAGCGGGAACGTCCTGTCGATGACCGGCGTGAGTTTCCCCGCCTCGACGAGCTCCTTGAGGACGACCAGCCGGTCTCCAGGGTCCTTGATGCCGCGGAAGGGATGCAGATGACTCACGAAGGGTGAGATCACCATCAGCTTGGCGAAGCGACCCAGGCTTCCGAACCAACGATGGCCCGAACGTCCGTACTGGTCGTACCCGCTGAGCACGTACGTCCCGTCGGGGGTGAGCGCGCGTCTGCACTCCGACCACGGGCGGTTCCCCGCGATGTCCAGGATGAATTCGTATCGCTCGTCGCGCCGGGTGTAGTCCTCCTGCGTGTAGTCGAGGACCTGGTCCGCGCCGATCGATCGGAGCATGTCGAGCTTCTCTGGGGCATCCACGCCGGTCACGTGCGCTCCGTACGCCTTGGCGAGCTGCACCGCGAAGGTCCCCACCGCTCCACCGGCGCCGTTGATCAAAACCCTCTGTCCCGGTTGGGTCCGTCCCTCATCGCGCACATGCTGCACCGCGAGCGATCCGGACGTTGGGACGGCCGCGGCCTGTTCGAACGTTAGGCCGGCCGGCTTCAGCTCGAGCATGGCTTCCGGGACGGCCGCGTACTCCGCGAGGGCGCCGCCGTTGCGCCACAGGTTCGCGAGGAGGCTCTGACCGAAGACCTCGTCACCCGGCCGGAACCGCGTCACGTTCCTGCCGACCGACTCGACGTGCCCGGCCAGATCCGTTCCCGGAACGCGGTGCTTCGGTGCGCGCAGCCCGGACCCCATGATCCGAAGGACGTAGGGCTCCCCTCTCATGGCGTGCCAGACATCTGCATGGACCGACGCCGCGCGAACCCGGACCAGCACCACGTCATGGTTGACGTTCGGCCTGCCGATCTCCCGGAGCTCGAGGACGTCAGGTGAGCCGTACCTGTCCTGCACAATCGCCTTCATCGTGGCCTCCCGTGAACGGCGTCAACGTCCGTAGACCGACACGACGTTGCCCGCGGACGTGAACGGCTCCCGGTTCCAGCCGTCCCACCGGTGCTTCAAGCGCAGCCCGGCTATTTTGCAGCTTGGGACCGTGCCCCTCGTCGAGGCGGCGGGCGAGCGCCTGGTGCAGGACGTCTACGAGCATGAGCGCCTCGGTCGTGCTTGCCTGGACCCTCCGCGAGTGCATCCCGCAGGTGAACAGCTCTCCGGAGCGCCTCGCGAAGGATTGCATCGCAGTCATCCCCGATGCGCTCACGCCATGTGGGTCAGCCCACCGCCATTCGTTCATCTCGGCCAGGCCCCGGCCCAGGCTGGACGGGTTCGGCCACCGCTGCAAGGACCGCAGGATCGCGGAGGAGGACCCTTTCTGGTACGGAATCCCCCTGTGAGATGAACGTCGGGCTGCGCGGGCTGGTCACTGCTTGGTGACCACTGCGCCCAGCACCCGCCGGACGGCGGCGACCGAGACAGCTTGGGCATCCTGGTAGACGTTGTGACCAGAGCCCCGCACGATCCGGGCGGTGCCGTTCGGGGCGAGCGTGGCGAACGCGACCTGGTCGGCAGCCCATTGGGCCTCCACGGTGTCGCTCCACACCTCGCCGGCGGCGTAGACGGCGGGATCGTGACGGAGGATCTCGAAGGGGATGTCGGGCCACGTGGTGACCTGGCTCCGGAGGACTGAGCGAACCTCCAGGAGGCCCGGCCGGGACTCCCCGGCCCCCGAGTTGTCCGCCCGGAGGCCGGGGCTCAACCTTGGAGATGAGCCCGAGTGGCCGACCCGACCGCAGCCGACGTCGCCGCCCTGCTCGGGATCACCGACCCCGGCTTTCTGTCGCGCGCCGACGCCGCGCTCGCCAACGGCCGGGCGCTGGCCGTCGGCTACACCCGCTGGCCCGCCCCCGACCCGCTGCCGGCCGACCTCGTCGCCGCGGTGGTCAGCGCCGCCGCGAGGTTGTGAGCAACCCCAGCGGGCTGACGAGCAAGCGCGTGGAGAGCCTGGAGCTGACCTACAGCCGGGGCGCGGCCGGGGAGTGGACCCTCGCCGAGCGGCTTTTGGGATCGAGGTTCTCGATGTGGCGATCCGCGAGAGGGGGGAAGGACCGCCCCCGATCCCACACTTCCGGTGGCCGGTAGGGGTCGCGGTCGCGGAACACCAGCTCCAAACGGTACCGGCGGGGGATACCGGCGCCGATGTCGACGGTCATCTCCCCGGCGATGCTGATCCAGGTCCCGCGCTCAGCCAGCGCGAGGCCAGGCTCGTGCTTCATGAGCCATGCCTGGCTGTCCGCGAACCGGGCACGACGGATCGGGTCGAGACCTCGCCGATCGTCACGTGACGATCATGTGCTGCACCGCGAGGACGACCTATGGCCGAGGGCGTCCTCGCGTTACGAGCTCGGCGCGCTACCCGGTCAACCTCGACATGTTGCGGTAGCTGATGGCGGAGTACAGCAGGGACCGGAACACACCCGTGCCGGGCGGGCTCGGGGCGTTGTCCTGTGGTGAGGTGGACTAGACGAAGAATCAGCTCGGATCGCTACAGGTCGGGGTGAACCAGCGGGAACGGCAGCACGTGGGCCAGCCGCCGGTAGTCGTCGAGGTTGTTCGTGACGACTGGGAGCGGCGGTTGCTGCGCGGCGGCGCACGCGGCGATCCACATGTCGTTGCCACCGCTCCTGCCCAGCTGATCCCGGAGCTTGGCGTGGTAAGTCGCCCAGAGCAACGTCACGCGATCGGTGGCGGGCAGGACGATGCAGCCGCTGATGCGTTCCTCGAGTGCTGCACGCCGCTTGTCGCCCCAGCCAGCGGACAGCGCGCCAGCCCGCAGCTCCCCGACGGTAGCGAAGGCGAGCACGAGCAGGTGGCCATCCACCAGCTGACGGAACTCCTCGTGACGGTACCGGGCGAAGATCAGCCAGGAGAACACGTCGGTGTCGATGACCAACGGGCCATCGGGTACGTCCTGCGGAGTCACGCTTGCAGGGCCGCCAGGAACGCGTCGATCTCAGGACCTGAAGCCTCGTCGTCACGCAGCAACCCGGAGTCCGAGGCGGCGGCCGCGGGCCGCCGCCGGGCGAGCTCCTCGACGGACGGGTGCGCCCAGAACTCCTGCGACTCCTCGTACAGCGGCAGCTGGGGTGCGGTGACGAGGCGTCGCAGCTCCAGCGACACCAGGCGGTCCGAGGCGGCGTCATAGGTCGCGCGCCCTTCCACCTCCGTCTGCTGGCGCAGCGCCTGCTGAATATCGTCCGCTTGCTCAGAGGTGAACGTCACCGCGATCCCGTCGCCGGTGGGAGTGCGGAGCCGGGCGGTGGAGCGCTCGAAGTCGGCCTCGACGAGGATCCCGGGCAGCGGCCGCTCGTCCTCCACCCGTGCCGCGCCACTGGCTTGGCGCAGCCTGTCCCGCGCCGCGATGTCCAGCGGGGCTTCCCGACGCGGCGTCGAGTCCATGTCGGCGATGAACACGAGCCGGTCGTGGCGGGTCCCGACCCCGAGCTCGTCTGCTAACTGCACCAGCGCGCCGGCAACTGCGGCGTCGTGACCTTCACCTGCGAGCACGGCCATGGTCGTCAGCACCGCGAACTCGCCCAGCGACTCGTCGTCGAGGGGAAGTCCCTGGTCGCTGCTGGCGGGCGCGGGCAGGCCCAGCACAGCTACCACACTGCCTGCCTCCACCGCCTTGAACACGAGTCTCGTGGCGGCTTCAACGGTGGCGCCACGTCTGCCGGTCCTGCCGGCGGGACGGCCGGTCCTCCCCGCCGCGGCTCGCGCGACTGCCCGTTCGACGCCGAGGAGCAGACGAGCGACGTCGGCGGCCGCGACCGATCCCAGCTCGGCTTCCGGTCCCTGCAACACCACCCGCAATGCTGTTGTCATCGCGCCCTCCTCGTGTGCGGCGCCCATCGTCGCATGCCCGGCAGACAGGGACGAAGGGCCGCCTTCCCACTGTCTCACCCGCGCCCGCCAGAGGCGCTGATGTGCGGGCGCGGACGACACGGTCAAGGTAAAACTGCAGCGCATCTGAGGACACCGCAGGGTACGAGTGGAGGACGTCCCCCACCTCCTCCTCCTAGACGAGGAGATCCGGTCCAGGGCGGCAAGCAAGCGTCTGACCAGCAGAAACGCCCCTCCAAGGAGGGGCGTTTGATGTGGCGGATCTGACGGGATTTGAACCCGCGACCTTCACCTTGACAGGGTTCTCGCAAACCCACTCTGACCTGCGCTTCTGTTAGGCTCGATGTAACCAGAGTGCAAAAAGCACGCCGGTGCACACCAGTGCTGACCAGGGGACGCCAGGAGTCATCGGCGCATCGTTGGCCGCCCGCGCCGCCCAGGAACTGTCCGCCAAGGCCGGCATCCCAAGCTGCACCGTGGGTCCGGCTGCTGATGGCCGATCGCGGCCAGCCGCTGCTGTCCAGCCCACGGTGCTGGTCGTCGGCGTCGGCCAGCTCAACAACCGCGCCCGCCGCCCACCTCAAACGCTGGGCGAATCGGCCGCGACAGCGTCCCAGGCGCCGACGGCCTCGAGCGCTTCGACGTCGAGGTCGAGCGGTACGAGCCCGAGGAGGTCACCGTGCCCGCGGGGACGTTCGAATGCGAGCACTGGGCGTTCGTCTTCGCCGACGACCCGCCGGAGCACGTCTGGTTCACCCCGGACCACCTGCTGTGAAGATTCGCTGGGACCTGCTGTCCACGACGTATCTGCTCGACGAGCTGCATCGCTAGGAGCCCGGTATGGAGTTCGACGTGCTCGTCGTGGGAGCCGGCATCGGCGGCATCCCGTGTGCGATCACCGCCGGCGAGGCGGGCGTGCGCGTTCTGCTGGTGGACAAGGACGACCGGGTCGGGGGGGACCTGCACGTCTGGGGCGGCCACCTGTCCGCGGCCGGCACCCGCCGCCAGCGGAAACGCGGCATCGCCGACGACGTCGCCTCCCACCTCGACGACATCGTCCGGATCAGCGGGGGGACGGCCCGCAACCCGCTGGTCACCGTCGCCGTCGAGCACGCGGGCGAGACCGTGGACTGGCTGGACGACGCCGGGTTCGCCTTCGACGAGCGCACGCCGCGCATCGTCCACGGCCACGAGCCGTACTTGGCGCCACGGTCGTACCACGGCGTGGACGAGGGCCGCTCGATCCTCGCCGTGCTCGAACCCTTGCTGCGACCTCACCTGTGGCTGGGCGCGCGTCGTCGGCCTGCTCCAGGAGTCCGAGGCGGTCGTCGGTGCGGCGGTGGAGCGCGGACGGCGTGCCCCACGAGGTCCGCGCCGCCTCGGTGGTGCTCGCCACCGGCGGCTTCGGAGCCGCGCCCGACCTGTTCGCTCAGCTGGAGGGCGCCCCGCTGGTCAGCGCGGCGCACCCGACCAGCACGGGTGACGGCCTGGCGCTGGCGCAGCAGGTCGGCGGTGCGGTCGCGGGAGGGGATGTACCTGCCGACGTTCGGGGGGCGGCCGCACCCCGAGGACCCCGGCCGGGTGCAGTGGAGCGACCGGCCCCTGCTCGCACCCGCGAAGCGCGCGCCCTGGGAGATCCATATCGACCTGGGCGGGCAGCGCTTCGTCGCCGAGGACGAGCCCAGCATCGACCGGAAGGAGCGCCTCCTGGCGGGGCTGAAGGACCTGGTGTTCTTCCAGGTGTTCTTCCAGGTGTTCTACGATGCCGCGGTCACGTTCTCGCCCAACATCGTCCTCGGCTGGTCACGGAGGACCTCCGCACCCGGGTGCGCGAACGGCCGGGCCTGTTCGTTGCGGACAGCATCGCCGCGCTGGCGGCGCAGGCGGCATCGACGCCCAGGCGCTGCAGGCGACGGTGGACCGCTACAACGACGACGTCCGCCGCAACCGTCCCGACGGGCTGGGGCGAGTCGCCCGGCCGACGACCATCGACCATCCGCCGTACTACGCCCTGCGCAACCACGGCATCACGCTCATCGCCTTCGCCGGCGCCGATGTGCACGCCGACCTGCGCGTCCGCCGCACGACGGCAGCGTGGTGCCCGGGCTGTACGTGGTTGGCGAGGTGATCGGCGCCGTCGCCACGATGGGCAACTCGTTCTGCGGCGGCATGTGCGTGACCCCGGCGCTCACTCTCGGAAGGCTCCTGGGCCGCCGCCTCGCGCCGATGACCGCCGGCGCCTGACGCCGGCGTGGATCAGGCCGATCGGGGCTCATCGCCGGCGTCCGGTAGGAAGGTCCGGAGCCCCAGGTCCGGGCCCAAGCCGTCGTCGGCCGGGGGACGGCTCCACGTGTAGCCACCCTGCGAGCCGAGGGCGGGCGGGGCCCCGGGGGGTGGCCCGTGACGGATGACCGTCACCGTCACGAGGTGGGCGCGGCCCGGCGACCTGGTCACGATCACGTCTCTGGCCCAGCAGGCGGTGCGGAGCTGTCTGCGCGCCCCCTCGAAGTCCTCCGCCGCCGTCCCGGAGCGGCACCAGACGAGAACCCGCTCCCCGAGCGGGACGGGCGATGTCCACAGGATGATCGGCAGCTTGCCGGCGCGGGTCTGGATGTGCGCCTCGGCACACCCGGTGCGGACGCGATGAGGCGTCACGATGCAGCGGACACGAGCCACCAGGAGGCGCCTCGCGGCGGGCCAGGCCAGCAGGACGGCGGCGACGGCAGTGGTTGCGGCCACGGCCCGCCACGCGCCGATGGGGAGCACGAGGCCCCGGAGGAGCAGGGGAACCCCGACCGCCAGGGCCAGCTCGTAGCGCCAGCGCCAGGCGACGACCAGGGGGTTGGGGCGGGACAGCGGCGTGCGGGCCCGCCGGATGGTCGTGGCATCCATCACGGACACCCGACCTGCTCGGTGCGCACGACCCGGCCGCTGCCGTCACAGGGGAGGCAGGCCGTGCCGGTGGAGGCATCGCGGCCCTTGCCGGCGCAGGCCGGACAGCGCGCGAACCGGTCGAAGCGCGGATCGCGGTAGGAGCGGGACAGGCCCGAGGCGCTCGGGGTGACCGTCCACCCGCGCCGGCGGGCGCCGGCGTCGGCCGCGGCATGGAGCGAGGCGCCGAGGCGGAGGATGAACGCCCGGAGGCGAGAGAATGGCGCTTGGCCTACTGGCGGGTCAGCGTTAGCATTCATGATGCGTTTGACCTCCGGCGTGAGGGTGGACGCATCGCCGGGAAGTGCGGCAACACCGACCGGCGACGAGCGAACTGGCACGAACCAGCGTTGCTCGGCACGGAGGCGCTGCCTCGTCGCGAACTCGCGGGGGGACGGCGCCTCTGCCATCAGTGGGCCCACCGGCCCACTCGCGCACCTCCTTCCCCATCCCTGGGGCCACCCCGGTGGCGACCTCCACCGGAGCCCGAAGCGCTCGCCCATTCGATACGTGATCGGTACTTGCGCAGGGACCCGGTGCAAGGTCTAAGATGCCTGCGCATGCGACGCCTGGCAAGTGCCATTTTAGGCTTACCCCCAGTTAGGTGCCCCCGGTCGGGTGCCTTCCGCAGGCCGCCCATGGAGCCCGAAGCGAGCGAGAGAGGCGGGAACGGCCGTGGCGGCCAAGTCGAGCCCCACTCTCCGCCAGCGTGAGCTGTCCGCCCGCCTGCGGGACCTCCGCCTCCAGGCAGGTCTCACCATCGAGCAGGTCGCCGAGCACCTGCTGTGCTCCCCGGCGAAGATCAGCCGCATCGAGACCGCCAAGCGGGGCGTGAGCCTCCGCGACGTCCGCGACCTCACGGAGCACTACGGCGTCCCCGAGGCCGAGCGCCCCTACCTGATGGACCTGGCTCGGCAGAGCAAGGACCCCGCATGGTGGCAGAACTACGACCTGCCCGCGCCTGACTTCGTCGGACTGGAGACCGCCGCGGTCGGGATCGAAGTCAACGAGTTGACGTTCGTGCCCGCGCTCCTCCAGACGGAAGATTACGCTCGGGCGCTTATCGAAGGCTTGGCCCCCAAGTTGGCGGCGGACGTGGTGCAGGACCGCGTGAAGTCCCGGATGATCCGGCAGCAGGCTCTGACGGCGGACCCACCCGTGCGCTATTGGGCAGTGATGGACGAAGGTGCTCTGCAACGTGTCGTGGGGGGACCGGCGGTCATGCGCGAGCAGTACCAAGCGCTGTCCGAACGGGCGCTGCTGCCGAACGTGACCATCCAGGTGATCCCGTTCGCGTTCGGCGCGCACCCGGGCATGGAGGGCAACTTCACCATCTTGGAGTTCGAGGATCCCGTCGCGTCGGGCGCGGTGTACATCGAGGGTCGCCTCGGCTACTTCGTCCTGGAGGATCTCAAGGACGTGGAGCGCTACCGGCGGGCGGTGAATGACGTCCGCGCCGTTGCGCTCAGTCCCAGGGACTCGCTCGGGTTGATCAAGGAGATCGCAAGCTTCCACGACAGGGAAGGGCCGGGTCAGGGATAACGGATGCCTCACCCACGAGGTGGCATCTTTCCCTTTCTGCCCGGTCGACCAAGCCTACTTCGACGCGAGGAGGCGACCTACTCCGAAATGAAACGGACAATGACGTCACCACGACCGATGAATAGCGCTGGCATGCCGTGGCGAAAGGCCGCCGCCAGCGGCAACAACGGGTGTGTGGAAGTTGCCGCTCTACCTGACGGCATCGCCATCCGCGATTCCAAAGATCCCAACGGCCCCGTCCTGCGCTACAACCAGCACGAATGGAGCGCCTTTCTTGACGGAGCGAAGAAGGGAGAGTTCGACCACCTAGTCGAACGCTGACGGCAGCGGAAGAGGTCACGCGGCCGTGCAGGCCATCGGCGTCTCACGGCCGCGTCACCTGTCCCCATCTGGGGGCTCGCTTCTCCCTGATGACGGGTCGTAACTATTCAGAGGGGCGGGGTCGGGTCCTGCCGGGGAGACCAGGCGGAGAGCCGGTTTGACGGGGTAGTCACGCCCGTGTAGTTCTAGGGCATGCCCGGACTTTCCCCCGAGCAGCCGG